>ENA-UERN01000250-UERN01000250.1-human-gut-metagenome-genome-assembly--contig:-NODE-250-length-68496-cov-37.695976_pt1 | contig 68496 bp, 62 predicted proteins | sample MGYA00242950_ERZ507950 | MGnify/ENA primary metagenome ERZ507950 (study PRJEB26167, sample SAMN06115515) | human gut metagenome | host: Homo sapiens | place: China:Ningxia | collected 2014-11-26...
CAGACCTGACCGCATTTCGGCTGCACGCCGAGAAAGTTCTGGGTGAACTGTATGGCAACGCTCAAGCATATCGCCTCTAAAAACTCGGACTACACCGCCATCGAAGCGTACCTCGTTTACCAGCATGATGCGTTCACTGGAAAGCAACTTCTGGATGAACAAGGCAGACCGAAGCTGCGGGAATCCTACCTGCTCGATACCCTTGAGTGCGGCGATTTCTCGTTTGCAACAGCCTGTCTGCTGGCAAACCGCAAGTATGGAAAGAACACCCAGCATGGTGATATCAAAAGCCACCAGTATATCATCAGCTTTGACCCAAGAGATGCAGCCGACAACGGCTTGACCATGGAAAAGGCACAGGCACTTGGCCTGAAATTCTGCGAAGAAAACTTCCCCGGTCATCCTGCCATCGTCTGCACTCACCCGGATGGGCATAATCGTTCGGGAAACATCCACGTCCACATCGTGATTGGCAGCGTCCGAACACGGGAAGTGGAACGCAAGCCCTATATGCAAAAGCCCCGTGACTGGCGCGAGGGTATGAAGCACTCCAGCACAGCCCAGACCATGCGGCACTTGCGTGTTGAGGTCATGGAGCTGTGTGAGGGTGCTGGTCTGTACCAGATCGACCTGCTCAACGGCTCGAAGGAGCGCGTGAGCGAAGCGGAGTATTGGGCGCGCAGGCGTGGGCAGCAGAAGCTCGACCTTGCAAACGCAGCCCTTACCGTAAAGAGGAACTGCTCAAACTGAAAACCGCAAAGCAGAATGTTGCGTCCTTTTTCCGGGAGGAAGAACCGGCGCAGGAGAGATAAAGGAGTATGCGTATGATCAACCTGAAAATCGATCCGGAGTTCCAGTCCCAGATTCCTCCTCTGACCAATGATGAATTTAAGCAGCTTGAAGAGAATATCCTGAAAGAGGGCAAGCTGATTTCTCCTTTGATCGTGTGGAACAACACCTTTGTTGACGGACACAATCGTTATGCCATCCTCCAGAAACACCCGGAGATTTATTTTTCCACCATGCCGCTCCCGTTTGAAAGCAGAGAAGAAGTTCTCGCTTGGATTTGCAAAAACCAGTTGGGACGGCGCAATTTAACCCCGGAGCAGAAGTACTACCTGATGGGCAAACAGTATGAAGCCGAAAAAGCCGCGCACGGCGGTGATCGCAAGAGCAGCGATGCAAAATCAAGTTCGCTAAAAGCGAACTTGATCGACAACAGCAAAACCTGCGACCGAATCGCAGAAGAAAACGGAGTGAGCAAGGACACCGTTATCCGCGCCTCGAAGTATATGAAAGGCGTGGAGATCGCAGAAGAACTGATGCCGGGGCTAAAGCAGAGCATCCTGTCCGGACAGACGAAAGTGTCCAAAGCGGATATGCACCACCTTGCCAGGACGGCCTACCATGACCGGGCACAAACTTTGCAGGATATTCTGCACCCGGAGCTGAAGGTGGAACCGACGCCTGACGCTGACGGTGTGATCCGCGTTCCGGGCAAAGCGCCTGTCATGCCATTCCGAAAGTTTGAATCGGTTTACGACAGCGATGCTTACCCGGAGGATGTACGGTACGAGTATGTGGCGTTGGAAGAACTCACTACTCGTTTCCGCATTTCGTTCAACTACCAGTTGGAGCAGATGCCCGATAATGCACAGCGTGATGTGATTCTGGAGATCATTCACAAGCATAAGGACTATCTTACTTCTCTGGAAGCCGCACTCGCAGATGTTAAAGACCAGACAGCATAACATCAGGCACATGGTATGCTGTTCACAGATGTCCAAAGGAGCGTGCGTTTGAACAAAAAGAAAAAGTCCACAAACACTTTCCCTTATCCCGATGAAGTCATCGACCGTCTGGCACGGGCATTCTACCCGGCCATCCTTGCCTGCTGGAACAGCGAGGAAGGGCAAAGAGAATTTGCTGCATGGCAGGCGGAGCAGGCTCATCATGCAAACAACGAAAAACAGGAAGTTCCCACTGGGGAACTCCCTGTTGTACATATCGCTATCGTCTGTGGCTTTTGCCAGGGTGCGTCCGGGTGGGCGCACCCTGTTTTTTGTTTTGCCCTTAATCTTCTAACCCATGGCTTCCAGCTACTTTTTTCAAATACTCCTCCGGCTCACCATTCAAAATCAAATCGGCATAGCCCCGCAGGCATTGTAGATGAGGTATCCATTTCTACGACAAATCCTTGGAGTATACCCAGTTTGTGATGGGTGGAGAAATCGAGCATTATCTTTCCCTCGCCTGCGACCATGGCAGACTGGAAGATCAACATATATTGACAGCAAACCGACCACTGGCCTGTACTAGAATACAGGTTCGTGGTCGGTTTTTATTATATCTTAACTTCGTCTAATGCTGGCATCGCCGGAATTGCACCGTGGCGACTGGTGGTGATGCTGGCCGCTTTGTTGGCAAAAGCCCGAATGGCTTCCAGTTTGTCCACAGTCAGGGTGTCCAGCTCCTCCTTGCAGAGCTTGGACAGGGCAGCCCCAAAGAAGGTGTCGCCTGCGCCGTTGGTGTCGCCCACCTTGCAGGGAACGCCTGCCACATGGCCGGTCTTGTCCCCAAAGCGGTAGAATACGCCGTTTGCACCCAAGGTGACAAAGATCAGCCGGATGCCGTTCTCGGCAAGCCGGGCTGTGCCCTCGGCACAATCGGTGATGCCGGTAAGCAGGGGCAGCTCCTTTCAGCGGCGCACCAGCAGTGCCTGATACGGCTCCAGCTCCACATCCGCCAGCCAGACGGAAGCTCCATCTGCGGTCTGATACTCGCCGCCCAGAGCATCCAGACTGGCTCCTGCCGGGTACTCGGTAAAGTTGAACAGTCCCACCAGCGTTTCCTCGCCGCGCTTGCGCACCAGTGCCAGTACACCGGGGTTGTGGCTGTCCCATGTGGTCACCCAAGCATCCGGGGCAAAGCAGGGGTCTGCCCGCATTTGGCGCAGCTGCTCCATGTCCTGCCACAGCTGGTTCTGCAGCGTGCCCTTCCGGGTGCGTTGCTTTGCATCCTCCCAGTTGAATTTGCTGCGGTGCAGATTGCGGCTGTCCTCCACACGGTCGGGGTCGTTTTTGTAGTCCCAGCCGTTGCGCTGTGCGATCTCGTCACCGCAGTTCAGCATCGGGAAGCCCTGCAAGAATGCCATTGCAGTATGCAGCAGCAGGTCACGCTTCACGGCATAGTCCAGTGCGATCTTGTCGTCTTTTTCCAGTGCCTGCTCTACGCCGCACAGGCTGGCGGTGGTGCCGCAGCTCCGGGCATCGCCGGTGGCAGGGTCGTAATTGTACAGCTCGCCCTTTGCCCAGCTGCCGGGGAAATTGCCCTCATAGAAGTGGTACAGATATTCTTTGTGTTTCTGCGGGTCAATGCCCAGCCGGTTTTCCACCGCCTCGTCCAGACCCCAGCCGATGTCATCGTGGCAGCGCAGATAGTTCACGAACCAGCAGTTGTCCGGCAGGGCGTGGAGGGCGTCCAGCTGCGCCTTCAGCAGCCGGGTGTCCCGGCTGGCAAGGGCGCTCCACAGGTTGACCATCGTGGATACGTTGTAGAGCATGTGGCATTCCGGCTTTTCAGGTGTGCCGAAGTATGCCGCCAGTTCTTTCGGAGCCATGACCACTTCGCCCTTGAGGATGACCGCCGGACAGACTACTTCCAGAACCATGCGCAGCATCCGCACGATGGTGTGCACCTGCGGCAGATTGCGGCAGGTGGTGCCCAGCTGCTTCCAGATGTAGGGCACGGCGTCAATGCGGAACACTTCTACGCCCAGATTTGCCAGATGCAGGATGCTCTTGGTCATGTCCACGAACACCGCCGGGTTGGCATAGTTCAGATCCCACTGGTAGTCGTGGAAGGTGGTCAGCACCCACTTGTGCATTTCCTCGCACCAGGTAAAGTTGCCGGGTGCGGTGTTGGGGAACACCTGCGGCACGGTCTGCTCGTACTGGTCGGGGATGGTGCGGTCGTCATAGAGGTGGTAATAGGCCTGAAACCACGGGTCGCCCGCCTTTGCCGCCATTGCCCAGCGGTGGGTGCTGGCGGTGTGGTTCATGACAAAATCCAGACACAGGCTGATGCCGACTTTCCGCAGTTCACGGGTCAGGTTTTCAAGGTCTTTGTTGGTGCCAAGGGCAGGGTCTACGGTGTCAAAATCCTCCACCGCATAGCCGCCGTCGTTGTGGGGGTGGGGCATCTGCAGCAGGGGCATCAGGTGCAGATAGGTCAGCTTCTGCTCTTTCAGGTAGGGCAGCTTCCTTGCCAGCTCTTTCAAATTTCCGGCAAAGAGGTCGGTGTACATGGTCATGCCGAACATATTGCCACGCTTGTACCACTCCGGGTCGGCAGAGCGTGCCTTGTCCAGTGCTTTCAGCTCGGCGCTGCGGGCGTTGTAGGCGTCTGCCATCTCCCGCTCCAGAACCTCCAGCCCTTCCCGGTTGTGGTACAGTTCCATGAACAGCCATTCCAGCTCGTCCTGATGGCGGGCAAAACGGGTGGAAAATGCAGTTTGATCCTTCATCGCATTCATTCCTGTCTTTGCAGTTCAGACCAGTTCCAGCAACTGTCCAAAGGACTTCAGGTTGAAGTCTCCGGCACCGGCTGCGCTGGCATCTCCCACGCAGGCGACCTGAAAGCCCCCCGCATGGCCCGCCTGTGCACCGGAAAGAGCATCCTCGACCACCAGACAGTCCGCCGGTTCCATGTCCACGAACTGTGCCGCCTTCAGGAACACTTCCGGGTCCGGCTTGGAGCGGGTGATGTTGTTGCCATCGCTGACCGCATCAAAAAAGTTCTCCAGCCCCAGCCGCTTCAGGATAAAAGGAGTGTTCTTGCTGGAAGAACCGATGGCAAGCCGGAGGCCCTTTGCGCGCATGGCGTTCAGGGTGTCCCGCACCTCATCCGACAGGTCTGCAGTGCTCATCTGATGCAGGCTTTCCCGGTAGATGTCGTTTTTCATCGTGGCAAGCTCTTCCTTTTGGGCATCGGAAAGCGGCTGGCCCTGATAACGCTCCAGAATGATCTCCAGACTCTCCATGCGGGACACGCCGCGCAGGCGGTTGTTGATGGTTCGGTCAAAGTAGATGCCCATGGAATCCGCCATCTTTTTCCATGCCTGATAGTGGTATTCATCGGTGGAGCAGATCACACCGTCCAGATCAAAAATGATCGCTTTGAAGTCCATAATTCAGTCCTCCTGTAACATTGCAAAGGCTTCCCAGGGACGCAGCTGCATCGCCGGGCACGGGGTGGTATCCTCATAATTCGAGATCAGCAGCGTACCGGCGGCAAAGGTCTGCGGCAGGGCAAGCGCCGCGCTGCTGCCGGTCAGGTTACAGACCACCAGTAGCTCCTGATCGTCCAGCGTCCGGGTATAGACGTACAGCTGCGGGTCCTCCGGCAAAAGCAGGTCGTAGCGTCCGTACACGATGACCGGTGTGGCATGGCGCAGCGCAATGAGCTTTTGATAGAAGTGGAACACGGAATCCGGCCTTGCCAGCTGCTCCGCCGCGTTGATCTGCCGATGGTTGGGGTTGACCCCGATCCATGGTTTGCCGGTGGTAAAGCCGCCGTTGGGCGAGTCGTCCCACTGCATCGGGGTGCGGGCGTTGTCCCGGCTCTTGTAGCGCAGAAAGGCCATCATCACCTCCGGTCCGATCACCCCGGCACCGGTCAGTTCGCGGTAAGCGTTGATGCTTTCCACGTCCCGGAAATCCTCCAGCGTTTCAAAGTGTCCGTTGGTCATGCCCAGTTCCTCGCCCTCGTACACATAGGGCGTGCCCTGCATCATGTGGATGCACAGGGCCAGTGCCTTGGCGCTGCGTTCCCGGGCTTCCGGCGTGCGGTCGTCCCCCATGCGGGACACGATGCGGGGTTGGTCGTGGTTGCACCAGTACAGGCTGTTCCACGCCTTGTCCTGCAGATCGTACTGCCACTTGCTCAGCAGCTGCTTCAGCTCCACGATGTTGATCTTGCGCAGGTTCCACTTGAAGCTCTCGCCGCCGTCCAGATCCATGTGCTCGAACTGGAACGCCATGGTCAGCTCAGTGCCGTTTTCGTTGGCATACTGGCAGGCCTGACGGGTGGTCAGGCCCGCGCACTCCCCCACCGTCAGCAGGTCGTAGCGGCTCAGCACCTCCCGGTTCATCTCCTGCAGGTACTCGTGCACCCGGGGGCCGTTGACCACAAAGGGGGCAAAACTGCCGTAGATGCTGCCGGGCTTTCGTTCGCCGTCCGGCATCTGCGGTGTTTTGCTGATCATGCTGATCACGTCCATCCGGAAGCCGTCCACCCCGCGGTCGCACCACCAGCGCATCATTTGGTAGATCTGCTGCCGGAGCGCCGGGTTCTCCCAGTTCAAGTCCGGCTGAAAATCCCCGAAGGTATGCAGATAATACTGTCCGGTCGTTTCGTCATACTTCCACGCACTGCCCGAGAAGTTGGACCCCCAGTTGTTGGGCGGGCCGCCGTTGACCCCATCCCGCCAGATGTAGTAGTCCCGGTAGGGGTTCGATCTGCTTTTGCGGCTTTCCTGAAACCAGCGGTGCTGGTCCGAGGTGTGGTTGACCACAAGGTCGATGACCACCCGCATGCCCAGTGCATGCGCCTTTGCCAGCAGGGCGTCAAAGTCCGCCAGCGTGCCGAATTTTGGGTCGATGGCCTGATAATCGCTGATGTCATAGCCCATATCCAGCCCCGGAGACTGATAGAAGGGGGAAAGCCAGATTACATCCACACCCAGTGTGTGCAGATAGTCCAGCCGGGCAGTGACGCCGGGCAGGTCCCCGATGCCATCGCCGTTGGAGTCCTGAAAGCTGCGGGGGTATACCTGATACACCACCGCTTCCTTCCACCACGTTTTTTTCATTTGCAGAACCTCCTGTTCCAACAAAAAAGGGCGCAGTCCCTCTGCGGCTGCCCTTGCTGCAAAACAGCTCCGCATCCGGAAAGGCTGCCGGGAGAAAACTGCGCCCCTGCGTAAAGTGATTTACTTTTCGCCGTCCATGCGTACACCGACCAGGAAGAACTTGTTGAAGATCAGGTACAGCAGGATGATGGGCACCACCGAGATACAGGCAGCAGCCATGACCTGATTCCACATGGTTCCGGCGTTCTGGGACTGGAAGCTCTGCAGGCCCAGCGTCAGAGTGTACTTGGTCTGGGTCTTGAGGTAGAGCATGGGTTTGGTGAACTCATTCCAGAACCCCATAAAGCCGAAGATGGCGGTGGTCGCAATGGTGGGCCGTGCCAGCGGCATGGCAATGCGGAAGAACACGCCGTAGCGGCCCAGACCGTCGATCTCGGCGGCCTCGATCACGTCCCGGGGGAAGTTCATAAAGAACTGCCGCATCAGGAAAATGTTGCCGATGTTGGCTGCTGCCGGAAGGATCAGGGCCGTGAAGGAGTCCAGCATCCCGAATTCCTTCAGCAGCAGGTAGTTGGGGATCAGCAGCACCTGCCCGGGGATCATCATCAGCAGCAAAAGACCGTGGTAGATCCGGTTCTGCCCGGGGAAGCTCAGGCAGGACAGCGAATAGCCTGCCATGGAGTTGATGAACACGTTGATGACCGTGCCCACCAGTGAGATGATGAGCGAGTTCAAAAACCAGCGCGGGAACAGCGAGCTGTGCCCGAAGATGGTGGCATAGTTGTCCAGCGACATGCTGCCGGACAGCAGGCTCATGTTGCCGCCCACGATCTCCCGCAGAGGTTTGAAGGAGGCTGCCACCATCCACAGGAAGGGATACAGAGTGACCAGCGCATACAGGATCAGCACTGCATACAGCAGCACCCGCCCCGCAGACATTTTTCTTTTCACGATGGATGCACCCCCTTAGTACAGACGTTCCGAAGCGTTCAGCTTTTCGGACAGGCGGGAGACCGCCATGATGACGATGGCCAGCACGATGGCAATGGTGGAAGCATAGCCCATGGCATTGTTGGTGCCAAAGGCGTAGCGGTACACCATCAGCGAGACGGTCAGGGTGCTGTTGGCAGGCCCGCCGGAGCCGTTGGAGAAGATGTACGCCTGATCGAACATCTGCAGCGTGCCGATGATGCCGGTAAGCAGGACATAGGTGGTGATGGGCTTGAGATACGGCACTATGACGTTGGTGAACTTCTGCACCGCATTGGCACCATCAATGGACGCTGCATCGTACAGATTCGCCGGTAGATCCTGCAGGCTGGCAAGGTACATGGTGGTGTACTGCGGCACGGTGGACCAGATGTTCATGATCATAATGACCTTCAGCGCAAACTTGGGGTCGTTCAAGAAGTTGATGCCACCGCCCACCGGCAGGATGCCCGTCTTGATGAGCATCATGTTGATGGGTCCGGTCACGCTGAACATGAACATGAAGATCAGGGTCAGTGCCGAGCTGGAGGTCAGCGTGGGCAGAAAGTAGATGGCGCGGAAGGCGTTTTTACCGCGGATGTTGCTGTTCAGCACACTGGCGATCACCAGAGCGATGATGGTCTGGCAGGGCACCACCACCGCCGCAAAGCTCAGCGAGTTGGTCAGAGCCTTGCGGGCGATCTCATCAGTCAGCAGGCGCTTGTAGTTATTCAGTCCCACAAAGGTGTAGGTGTCTGTGAATAGATTGACCTTGTGGAAGGACAGGTAGACCACAAACAACGCAGAAATGCCGATGAACACCCCGATGATGAGCAGGGCCGGTGCCAAAAACACATAGCCCTGCCGCCATTCCTGCAGCTTGCGCTTTGTGGGCTTTGTCCGTGGTGACCGCTTTTTTGCAGCAGTCGGAGTGCTTCCAATCATAAAACGTTTCCTCCATAACAGCCCCGGCAGGTTTTCCTGCCGAGGCCCGCACGATTTCTGCTCAGGTCATCCGGTTCAGGCTCAGCCGGCGTTTGCGATCTCCTGATTTGCCTGATCCTCGGCAGCCTGCAGGAACTGCTTGGTGGTCATCTCACCGCTGACAGCCAGAGGCAGATAGTTCTGGTAAGCAGTGTTGATGATGCTCAGGTTGCTGCCCAGCTGCCAGGGCAGAGAGCAGGCGGTCATTGCAGAGTGCACAGCCCAGACGGGATCGCTCTCCACATCCATTGCCTTAGCGGCATCGGCACGCGGGGGCAGGCAGCCTGCGCCGGAGCACCAGATGGTCAGGCCGTCCACAGAGGTAACGTACTTGATCCATGCGGATGCCATGTCCTTGTTCTGAGACATTGCGTAGATGCCGTAGCCCACGGTGTAGCTCATGGAGTACTGGGTGCCGTTGTAGACGGGCATCTCCTTGACGCCGAAGTGGATGTCGGAGTAATCCACCTTCAAGGTGCCGTAGACCCAGTTGCCCTCTTCCATGATGACGGTCTTGCCGGTGCCGAATGCCTCGCCGTTCCAGCCCAGACCCAGATCGGAGGGAGTCTTCCACACGCCTGCGTGGACCAGATCCAGAATGAAGTCCATGTTGGAGACCACGCGGTCGCCGGTCAGGACAGGCTTGCCCTCTGCATCGATCAGTCCATCGGTGCCATCCTGCAAGATGTACAGGTTGCGGGACAGATCCTGATTGTAGGTCATGGCAGCGATCTGGTTGGGGCCGTACTTCTCGTCCAGACGAGCCTGCAGGTCGGTGAGGAATGCCTTGTACTCCGCGTAATCGCCGGGGATATCCTCTGCGGTGAAGCCCACAGACTCCAGCAGGTCGATGTTATAGTAGGTAGCCAGCGTGGAAGCATCCTTGGGCACGCACTGCACGTTGCCGTCCGCATCGGTGAAGGCTTCCACCAGGTTGGGGTAGAACTCGCCCAGAGAATACTCCTCGGGGTCCAGCACGTCCATCACGCCCAGAGAGCTGTAGAAGGGGAACATGGAAGCATCGATGTAGAACACATCCGGTGCGGTCTTGCCGATGAAGTCGGCCTGGATCTGGGTGTTGTAGTCGGTGTAGACCTTCAGCTCCACCTTGCAGTTGTGGTCAGCCTCAAAGTTTTCCTTCAGCTTGTTGATGGCAGCGGTCTCCTGATCGTTGCCGCCCCAGATGCCGACCGTCACGGTGCGTCCGCCAAAATCCCCCTCGGCTGCACCGGCAGCAGTGCTGGAAGCCGCAGAGCTTGCAGCGGTGCTGGTGCTCTTGTCACCGCCGCAGGCGGTCAGAGCGGAGGCGGCTGCCACAGCAGCGCACAGAGCGGACATCTTGATGAAAGTTCTTCTTCTCATTTTTGTATTCTCCTTATCGTTTTAAATTGGGCAGCATGGTTCACACAGTTCCCCTGCTGCGTCGGACAATGGGATGGTTCACAACGTTTCCGTCAGCACATCGGTGAAGGCGTGCTCGGTGCCGTTGACCGAAAGGGTGACCGGAGCCGTTGCCGTCAGGTTCGTCACCTTCAGGGCGGTCTTGTCGATCTCCACATGGAGCTTCTGGCCCTTCCAGTAGATGTAGAAATCCAGTGCGCTCCACGCCTTCGGCAGCTTGGGGTCGATGCGCAGTCTGCCTTCCAGCATCCGCACGCCGCCAAAGCCGAACACCACGGACTGCCAGATGCCTGCGATGGATGCGGCGTGGATGCCGGCATCGCTGGTCTTCATGTTGGGGCCCATATCAATGGCTGCCGCCCGCCGGAACAGGTCGTATGCCATGGCACTGTCGCCCATGTCGTTTGCCAGAATGGTGTGGGTGGACAGCGACAGCGAGGAATCGTGCAGGGTGCGCGGCTCGTAGTAGTTCCAGTTGGCGCGCTTGGTTTCCAGATCGAACTGGTTTTCCAGCAGCAGGAACATGATCATAATGTCTGCCTGCTTGGACACCTGCATGTTGCAGATCTGGTGCTGGTTGAAGTCGCGGTAGATGCTGCCGATGTTCTGCTGGTTCTTGTACTTAGTCAGGTCGATCTGCTTCAGACTCAGGTAGGTCTTATCCTGCGGGATGACGCCGTCCTCGCGGGGCTTGGGCAGGTAGATGCGGGGCAGCTTTTCGGCCCACTGTGCTTCCACCCGGGGCAGGTCCAGCTTTTCAGCCAGATGTGCGTACAGCTCCGGCTTCTCCTGCTTCAGCTTCTTGGCGTATTCCATAGCCTTGCGGATGTTCCACGCCGCCATATTGTTGGTGAACGCGTTGTCGTCCACATGCTCTTTGTACTCATCGGGGCCCACCACATCGTTGATGTGCAGCAGCCCGTCCGTGCCTTCCTCCAGACGGCTGACCCAGAACTTTGCAGTATCCAGGATCAGCTCATAGCCGCAGTTGTCCATGAACTCCTGATCGCCGGTGACGGTGTAGTACTGCCATGCGCCAAAAGCCACATCAGCGGTGATGTGCTGCTCAATGAAGCCGGACCAGATCTTGATAGGCAGGCCGGTGATGATGTCTGCAGCACCCCATACCGGGGTCACTTCGCCATCATCGATCCATGCGGCTTCCCACGGGAACTGTGCGCCCTCGTAGTGGTTGGCGGCAGCCTTCTTGTGGGCACCGGTCAGCCCCAGAAAACGGTACTCTTCCAGACTGCGGGCGATCTCCGGTGCCGAGTAGATGAAGTAGGGCAGAATGAACATCTCGGTGTCCCAGAAGGTGTGGCCCTTGTAGGCTTCGCCGGACAGACCCTTGGCAGCCACGTTCATGCGGTTGTCGTGGGCGGGGGTCATCACATACAGATGATACTGTGCAAACCGGATCGCCAGCTGGTCCACCGGGTCTGTGCTGTGGATGGTCACCGGCACATTCTCCCACACCAGCTTGTTCCATGCGGCAGCGCTCTCGCACAGCAGTGCATCGTAACCTGCGGCGGCGGCTTCCTTCAGATCCTCCAGAGAGATCTGCTGCATCTGCTGGAAGTCCTTGCCCTCGCTGGAACGGTCCCGGCTGGTAAAGACGTTGGAGATCTTTTCAAAGGTCAGGGCCTTGCCCGCCGGGATCTCCAGATCAAACTCCTGCTGGATGATCCGGCGATCCATGACGATGAAGCCCTTCTTGTCCAGCGTCTCGCCGTCCAGCGCAAAGGTGAACATCGTGTTCAAAAAGAAGTCGATGCCGGACTGGCTGGTGGTCTGGGTGTACTGCATCACCCGGCCGTCGTACAGGCGCTTCTCGCCTTCCGAGAAGTGCTGGCTGCCGGTGTTGTTCATCTGACCGTTGATGCCGCCGACCACCATTGCGGTGCAGTCTGCGGTCAGCGGCGTGACAGACACCTTCTGGGCGATGACATGCTTGCGCTGCATGGAAACAAAGCGGCGAAACTCCAGCCGATACTGTCTGCCGTTGGGGCATTCCCACACCACCGTGCGGACGGTCTCGCCGTTTTTCAGGCACAGCTCCCGGCTGTAATCCAGCGTTTTGCCGTACTGCAGGTTGAAACGCACCCCGTCCAGACGGAGATTCAGCCGGGTGACGTCCGCTGCGTTAGGCAGCTCGGTGACTTCGTTGTCGTCAAACTTATTGAATGTGCCCGCCACGAACAGGTTCCGCTGCTCGCCGGCATTGAACTCGTCTGTGGCGTTGCGCAGGCCCAGATAGCCGTTGCCCTGACACATGATGGCTTCGCACTTGCCCAGACATTCCGGATCAAATGCACGCTCGATGACTTTCCACTCAGACGCCTTGGAATAATCCATATTGGTGTTTGTCATGTTGGTTCCTCCGAAAACCGACCGCCCTGCGCGGTCGTTGTTTGAGATGATCTTCTAAGAATTCTATCGCATCCCGCAGCCGCTGCCGCAAAGAAGGATCAATGGTAAAAATAGTAGTTGGAGATCAGCCCCAGCGCTGCAAGGCCGCACAGCTGCGCCCCCGCAGCGAACAACAGCGGGATGCCTGCCAGCGTAAAGACTGCGGTGCCCACGGCCGCCAGCGGCAGATACATCCGGACGCTGCGCTCCACATCGTTGGTGTTCCGGGTGCGGTGAACACACAGCCACCCCGCCAGAACCGCCTCTGCCACGCAGACCAGCAGCAACAGCGGGTCGGTCGCCACCAGCGGCATGGAAGCGTTCAGCCCGAACGTCTCGTCCAGATTCACGGCTCCGCCTCCTTTTGCAGCTGCTGATATTCCCGGCGGGTGACCACTCTGGTGTTGCCCACCAGATCGTGCAGCGGACGCCCTGTAGTCAGCATCAGCACCAGACTGACCGCTCCCGCCAGCCATCCCGCCACCGGGATCAGATACATGGAGCGTACCAGCTCCCGCAGCCCGACGTAAAGAATCGGTGCCTTGACACCGGAAGCATCCACCACCGCCAGCCTGCCGATGCTCTTGCCCACCGTTGCGCCGTGGTTGTATTCGATCATCAGCGCGCCGTATACGGCAAACAACAGCCGGAACAGCAGGTCCGCCTGCGCCGCCTGCAGCCCCATGACCCCCAGCATCAGAAGCTGGACCGGAAGCAGCAGCAACAGCAGGTCAATCAGGCCGCAGCCCAGACGAAGCAGCGCCATAGTGATCTTGTTCTGCTCCATTTCTCCGCCCTCCCGCTTTGTGTATTCCGTTGTAAAAAACGTTTTTTAGAAAACGTTTTCCATGTCACAATGATAACATAAAAGCGGGCTGTTGTACAGCCCGCATAATCCACAAAGAATTCTGCATCAGTTTGAACAATCTGCCCAAAAGCGCGTTTTTTACCCCTTCGCAGCCGGTGCAGATCCCCGGACCACCAGCTGATACATCAGCTGATCCGAGCTTCCGGCGCTTTGTTTGCCGGAGATCTTTTCATAGACCGCCGCCCCCGCCCGGTAGCCGATGGCGTAAAAGTCCTGCCGGATGGTGGTCAGCCCGCCGTAAACGTACCGCGCCGTGGGAATGTCGTCAAACCCCACCACCGCAATGTCCTGCCCCACCACAAGACCTGCTTCCTCCACTGCACGGCAGGTGCCCATTGCCATCAGGTCACTGATGCAGAAAAAGGAGTCGATGCGCTTGTCCCGGGACAGCAGTTCCTTGGTTTTCTGGTAGGCACTGTCCTCCAGAAACTCACCGGCTGCCATCCGTCCTTCCATGACCGGCAGTCCGGCGCGCTGCATGGCGTTGTAGTAGCCCTGCACGCGCAGGTTGGAAACGTCCGCATTGCGGTTGCCGTAGATCAGCGCCGGGTTTGTGCGCCCGCTGCCGATCAGAAAGCTCACCGCCTCGTCCGCCGCCTTTACATTGTCGATGGTGATGTCCATCACGTTAGGGTGCCCGGTGCGGATATCAATGCAGGCGCAGGGGATCTCGATGTCCGCCATCTGCCGCACAAAGGGATCATCCAGCCGGAAACCACTGCAGATCAGTCCGTTCAGTCCCTTGCTCAGGCACAGCCGCCGCAGGGTCGTCTCGTTCTGAGACCTTGTATCGGTGGTCATCAGCAGAAACTCCACGCCGTTGTTCCGGCACGCCTCGCACACGCCGCTGAGAAAGCCGTAGACCGCGCCGCTTGGCTCCGACGGACGCAGCTCGTTGATGAGCAGGCCAATGACCGGGTCGGAGATGCCGCCCATGCTCCGCCCGGTGGCATCCGGCACATAGTCCATCTGCTGTGCCAGATCCTGGATTCGCTTTCGGGTGTCCGGGTTCACCCCGGGGTAATCGTTCAGCGCTTTGGAAACGGTTGTAATGGACACGCCCGCTGCTTTGGCGACATCACGAATGGAAGTTCGTTTCATGATAACAATCCTCTCTCCTGTGCAATCCTGACAATTTTAGTGTACCACAGTTGAGTATTGATTGCAATGCGTCCATAAAAAACGTTTTTTCTTTCCAAAATGCTGCGTTCCCTTTGTGCGTCCCAATAAAGTAGAACATCCCGGCTTCGCTCTCTGCGTTTGGCAAGCGGAACAGCCGGGACGTTTTATCGAAAGACTTCTTCTTTTATGCCTTTTGGGGCTTCATGCCCCAAAAAGGCATTCATGAGTTTTCCTCCTTTACAGCAGCTCGCCATAGTGGGTGGACGTAGGCTTTTTTTCAGGCTGGTGGCCAGCACCATGTACAGCGGGATGCAGGGGATCAGGTATGCAAAGTAGGCCGCAGGCAGTGCCACAAAGTCCAGTGCCGCGCCAAGATGGAGCTGGTAGGGCGATCCGGATCATGAAGCTGCCCATGCTGGAGGCATCCCATTTCCGAGACCTGGCGATGAACTCCTCGTCCACGTTGTCCCAAGGGATGGCGGTGCAGGAGAGGTCGTAGATGAGGTTCAGGAAAATGAGATGGACGCTCACCATGGGCAAGAAGGGCAGCAGCGCCGAGGCTGTCGGCACCGAGAACATATTGCCGAAATTGGAGCATGCCGTCATTTTAATGTACTTGATCAGGTTGGCGTAGATCTTGCGGCCCTCGATGATGCCCTGTTCCAGTACCATCAGATCTTTTTCCAGCAGGATGATATCTGCCAACTCCTTGGCCACATCCACAGCGGTAGCCCTTTGCAGCATGGTGGATGTGCCAGTTGTTCCGCAGCCTGGCTCAAAGGTTACGTTGTATACGCCAACCTGTACGGCGGACAGGGCGCCAGCTAGCTTTTCCGCGTCTGCTATGGTGGTGATGTAGTAGAGTTCCTTGTCTTTGACCTTCTGCCACAGTGCGGTCAATGACCGCCTTCAACTGAGCATTGATGGAGTAGAAGTATACCGAACTTGCCATGCAGGGGGGCGACACCATCGATACCCGGCTGGAGATGTTCCGGCATCAGCGAGATGTGCTCACCCAGCAGATTCAGCAGTTACAGCACACGCTGGAGACCGTGGAGCATAAATGTTGGTTCTATGAAACCGCCAAAGCCACTGGGACGGTGGATATTCCCGGTGCGATGACCGATGAGGATGTACCTGATCAGTTCCGTGCCATCCGGCGGGAGCTGCGGGGGCAGAGTAAAGAACAAAAGCAACGCTAAAACGCCGTTCCGGTTGTTCCCAGAACGGCGTTTCTCTTAATCTTCTAGCCCATGGCTCCCGGCTGCATTTTTCAAATATTCCTCCAGGTCACCATTCAGAATCAAATCTGCATAGCCCAGCGGATCATTGTAGATGAGGTAGTCCAGTTCCGTCTGCTGTGCCATAGTCACATTCAGTGCATCCTCGACCCCGGTGCAGTCGATGGAGATTTTTCTCCCATCCCGGAGCAGCAGCTCAACGCACCCGGTATCCATGTTGAACGAACAAGCTCTTGCATCATACTTCATTATCATGTCCTCCAAATCTTGTTATTGGCTTACGGTCTATGACAAGGTATCGGAGTTTTACGCCGTCCACGGGAGCCTTCATTGGTCGCAAGACCAATATGCGGCCAACACGAAACAGCATCTGTTGCGACATGCAATTCGCAGTTGTTGCCAACGAATCAAATATGCGAATTGCTATCGTACCCGAAGAAAACGAAAAATCCGAACCCTTCTCCAATCGGAAACAGGTTCGGATTTTTCTTGTTTGGTGGGCGCGGGTGGATTCGAACCACCGAAGCTGAAAGCAGCAGATTTACAGTCTGTCCCCATTGGCCACTCGGGAACACGCCCATATTCATTTTTGCAGTCGTGTGGACTGCCTATATATGTTACCACTGAAAGCACAATTTGTCAACCCATAATTTGGGCTGCGCGCAAAAATATATGTGAAAATCATAAAAGCCCTCCCGCTCGGGTGCGCTTTACAGCGTCCGGGCGGGAGGGCTTTTCAGCCTGACAAAAACAGGTCAGGAGAAAATCACTTCTGGTTCTTCATGTAGATGTGGTGCGGCAGACCGGCGATGTACAGCGGAGTCAGCTCGGCCTGAATCAAGGGACGGGCATAGTCCAGGAAGTCCTCAGTCATCTGGGTGTGGTTGTTGTTCATCCAGCTCAGGGGAACCTTCTTTTCCAGGTTGGCGACCTCGCTGATGGGATGCAGCTCGGTGGTGCACTGGTAGGGGTTGTTGGAGATGCGCTTCAGAGCCACCATCTGACCGGTGACGCCCTCAAAGGCTGCCTTGGCAGCGGCACCGCCCACCTGATAGGCCTCGGTGATATCGGTGCGGCTGGTCAGGTGACCGGCGCAGCGCTGCAGGGTGGAAAGCTCGATGCAGCGGGTCTTGGTGTCCAGATTGCGTGCCACCACGTTGGCCAGATACCGTGCGGTACCGGTCAGTGCCTTGTGGCCGAAAGCGTCCACTGCGTGCACATCATCAGCCAGCTCACAGACATAGCGGCCATCCTCCAGCTTTACGCCCTCGGACACGGCAATGACGATGCTGGGCTTCTTTTCCTGCATCACACGCACCTTTTCCACAAAGCGCTCCACGTTGAAGGGAACCTCGGGCAGGCAGATCATGTCCACGCCCTCGCAATCGTCGCTCTTGGCCAGTGCGGCGGCGGCGGTCAGCCAGCCGGCGTTGCGGCCCATGATTTCCACCACGGTAACGTACTTGGTGCCGTACACGGTGGCGTCACGGATGATCTCCTTCATCACAACGCCGATGTACTTGGCCGCAGAGCCGTAGCCGGGGGTGTGGTCGGTAACCATCAGGTCGTTGTCGATGGTCTTGGGCACACCCATAAAGCGGATGTCGCTGCCGATGCGCTGGCCGTAGTCAGCCAGCTTGCCGATGGTGTCCATGGAGTCGTTGCCGCCGATGTAGAAGAAGTAGCCGATGTTCAGCTTTTCCAGAATGGCGAACAGCTTTTTATACACTGCCTCGTCATCCCGCCAGTCGGGCAGCTTGTAGCGGCAGCTGCCCAGAAAGCTGGACGGGGTGCGCTTGAGCAGCTCGATGTCCAAGTCATCGGTCAGCAGGGTGCAAAGATCCACCACCCGCTCCTCCAGCAGACCGGCAACGCCGTTGCACATACCGTACACAACGTCTGCGCCGCGGTTCTTGCAGCTTTCAAAGACACCCGCCAGACTGGCATTGATGACAGAGGTGGGGCCGCCGGACTGACCGACAATTGCGTTTTTTCCCATGATGATTTCTCCTTTTTTGTTTTTTCTGTTTCGGCTATAAAAACGTGCAGTCGCACGAAAACAGACGCGGAAGGGAAAGGGGGATCACAGACGGATATGGCGGGGGGTACCGTTCACATAAACAGGGGTCACCTCGTCCAAAATCAGCGGACGGGCGTACTCCTCAAAGGCTTCGGTCACCTGCATCCCGTCCGGGGTGATCCATTCCAGCGGGACCTTCTTTTCCAGATTTGCCACCTGCTGCACATCCACAGACTCGGTGATACACTGGTACGGGTAGTTGGAGACCCGCTTGAGGGCGATCATACGGCCGCTCTCGCCGGCAAAGGCAGCAGCTGCGGCGGCACCGCCTACGGCGTAAGCCTCGTTCACATCCGTGCGGCTGGCCAGATGGCTGGCGCAGCGCTGCAAGGTAGAGAACTCGATGGCGCGGCTCTTGCACTGCAGCTTGTCGTGGATGAGCTCCGAAAGATAACGGCTGGTGCCGCTGAGGATGGCCTTGTGGCCAAAAGCGTCCAGCTGGCCGGCGGTGGACACCAGATCGCACAGATACGTGCCGTCCGCGGTCTTTACGCCCTCGCTGGCTGCGATGATAACGTTGGACTTTACCCGCTGCAGCTCGTCCACCCGGGCAAGGAACTTGTCCTGATCGAAGGGAACCTCCGGCAGCAGGATCAGGTCGGGACCTTCGCAGTCCTCGCCGCCGGCCAGACAGGCTGCACCGGCCAGCCAGCCTGCGTGGCGGCCCATGATCTCGGCCACCGTCACGCTGCGGATGTTGTACACAGAGGAGTCGCGGATGACTTCCTTCAAGATGGTGGCAATGTACTTTGCGGCAGAGCCGTAGCCGGGGGTGTGGTCGGTAAGGCACAGATCGTTGTCGATGGTCTTGGGCACACCGATGAACCGCACACTGCTGCCCACCTGCTGCCCGTAGCGGGACAGCTTTGCGATGGTGTCCATCGAGTCGTTGCCGCCGATGTAGAACACGGCACAGATGTCGTACTTGTCAAACAGGGTAAACAGCTTGACGAACGGGGTGGCATCGGTGTCCGGGTCGGGCAGTTTGAAGCGGCAGCTGCCCAGATAGCTGGACGGGGTGCGCTTGAGCAGCTCAATGCTCATGCGGTCATCCAGCAGGACGTTGAGCTCCAGCAGCTCTTCCTTGAGCAGACCCTCGATGCCGTACTTCATGCCGTACACCTTGTCTGCACCCAGACTGCGGGCGGCTTTGTATACACCCGCAAGGCTGGAGTTGATCACGGCGGTAGGGCCGCCGCTCTGACCAATGATGATATTCTTGGCCATGGAAACCTCCTTCAGATCATATAAAATGTATCCGCTGCCGGGCAAACGGCTTTCCGCACCGTCCAGTAAAGTGGTCTGTCGGCCCTGCACTGCCAACGGACCGAGACGGCAAAACAGCCGCCTTCCGCAACTGACACAAAAATATTTACAGCTTGTGTATTTGCTTTTTGTAAAATGTGCAAAATAAGCTGCAATTCTATTGTACCCGTTTTGCCTGTTGTATGCAAGACCCAATTGGTTGCACAGGCAAAAAAAATATGATAAAATGGGTGCGCACTCCAAAATTACCGGGCAGGAGCACCTGCCTGTTGGGATAAATGCAGAAAGCTGGACAGAGAATATGGGCATTTCACACGAGTATCATTCGGCACCCCGGCGGCGCACGCGCGGGGGCATTAGCGGCAAGCTGCGGCTGGCGGGGGTTATTGTGGCCATTCTGCTGGTCGCCTATGCGGTGACCGCCATCTTGGAAAAAGGGACTGTGGAAGAAGAAAGCACCCCGCAGACCGGCGCAGGCGGCATTGCACAGAACATTCTGGCACCGCTGCCCATGCAGGGCGAAGCGGCTTCCGGCAGCGGCAGTGAAAGTGCAGCCGGTGACAGCGGCACGGCACAGGCGGTGCAGCTGGAAAACTTCGGCCCCGCCCGGCAGACCGATGGCGCTTATACTATTAAGGCGTATGACGCCAGTGTCATCCGGCAGCCGACCTGCGGTCAGGTAGACCTGAGCTATTTTTCGGACGCCGCCTTTCTGGGCGACAGCCTGACGGTGGGCTTCTCGGATTATCAAATCAATCTGAGCGGCGCACTCATCTGCGGCTATACCGGCGTGGGGCCGGACGCCATCGTCAACCGCGCCGCCGTCAAGAGCCCCACCCGCGGGCAGGAGGTGGCACTGGATGTGCTGGCAGCGGCGCAGCCCAAAAAGCTGTATATCCTGCTGGGCACCAACACCCTGACCACCTTGGGGGCCTCTGACCGTTTTCTGGCCTACTACGGCCAGATGCTGGACGAGCTGCGCCAGACGCTGGGTGACGACTGCATTATTTATGTACAGTCCATCCCGCCGGTACGGCCTGCGGCAGCGGAAAAGAAGCCGGGGCTTGCCTCGGACGTGCTGCGCGGCGTGAACGAGCAGCTGGCACAGCTGGCCGCCAGCAAGGGCTGCGTTTATCTGGACCTGTGGGAGGCGCTGGCTGACGGCGAGGGCAACCTGAAAGAGATGATCGCCGCACCGGACGGCGTGCACCTTTCGGCCGGCAACGGCTACGGCGCATGGGTCACCTACCTGCGCAACCACGCGAAATATTCCGCAAGTAACCCGTGGATCATGGGAAGCGCGTACAGCGCAGAATAAAAAGCAAAAAGCAAGTGCACCACATCTTCATCAAAAGCGTTGGCTTTTGAAAAGGTGGTGCACTTGCTTTTTTATTACTTTTTATCTTTATCCTGTGGGTCATCCAGCCCTTCGAACATCACCATGCCCAGACTTGCAAAACTGGCACCCAGCGCAAAACCCACTGTCCCCATCGACACGCTGAACAAAACGCCCATGGCAACGCCGAACAGGATGCCCGCGATTTGGCTTTTCTTCATTTTACTGCTCTGCCTTTCCGTACCATGCAACGGACAGCCGCCACGAGAGAGCATACAGCGCCAGCGCCGCCGCCAGCACGACCACCAGCACCAGCAGCGAACCGTTGGCGGGCAGGATGCTGTCCAAAGCGCTGTCCCCCGAAGAGACGAAATATCCCATAAAGCCCCCAAGCAGACCGATGCACAGGTAGTACACATACCGGGCTTTCTGGTAGCCAAAGCGGTAGGTCAGCGGCAGCATAATAATATTGCCCAGCAGGGTCAGCATAGCCACCTGAAGCAGGGTCGCCACGGTGATCTGCACCGTTACCGTACCCCAGAGCAACTGTGCTGCTGCCAGCGCCGCCATACTCAGCAGCTCCGCCAGCGCCATACCGCACAAGCCGATGAGGTATTTGCCGCCCACGATCTGCTCTTTTGTCACCGGCAGAGCAGCGCAGTAAGCGCTGAACCGGCTGTTCTGGTCGTAAGCCAGCAATGTCATGGGCGACATTCCCAGCAAAAGCCCGCCGTACAGCATAAAGAAATTAGACCCTTCCTTCATGAAAAACGTTCCCACCAGCATCATAGCAATCGACACCAGAATGATCCATCTGATATAGCACCACGTCTGATAGGCATCCTTCAATAGCAGACCTTTCATTGCACATCTTCCCCTTTCACCATCAGTACAAACAATTCCTCAATGCTTACCGGGGTAAGCTCTGCCCCGGCGGGCAGTGCATCCCGGCGCACAAGCGCCTCGGCGCCGTAAGGGGTGACCCGCTTGCCGTACACCTGTGCATCCAGTGCCGCCAGCTGCGCCGCCGTGCCATGCCACAGGGCATATTCCTCCCGCAGGGCGTCCTTTTCTTCACAGAGCAGCAGCCTGCCCTTGTGCAGAAAGGCGATGGTATCGCACAGCTTTTCCAAGTCGCTGACGATGTGGGAGGAGATGAGGATAGAGTGGTTTTCGTCCCGGGCAAAGTCCAGCAGCAGGTCGGTCACCTCGTCCCGCACCACCGGGTCCAGCCCGTTGGTGGCTTCGTCCAACAGCAGCAGCTTCGGGTGGTGCGCCAGCGTCACGGCGATGCACAGCTTCATCTTCATGCCGGTGGAGTAGTCCTTGTACTGCTTTTTGTCCGGCAGGCCGAACTTTTGGCACAGTTCCGCATAAGCGGCAGCGTCCCAGTTGCGGTAGATGCCTGCCATCACCTTGCCCGCCTGCACCGCGTTCAGGCACAGGGGGATGCCCTCGCTGCCCAACACCACGCCGATCTCCTCTTTGGTGCGGACGGAAGCAGTGCGGCTGTCCCTGCCGAGGATGGTCACGGTGCCACCGTCCCGCCGCACCATGTCCAAGATCAGCCGGATGGTGGTGCTTTTGCCTGCTCCGTTTTCGCCGATCAGGCCGCAGATGGTGCCGCCGGGCAGGGTCAAGTCCAGCGGCCCAAGGGTAAAGTCCTTATAGTGCTTTGTAAGCCCCTGCAGTTCCAGTGCGTTCATATTCAGCCCTCCCATAGCAGTTCCAGCATCTCCCGCAGCTCTTCCCTGCTCAGCCCGCAGGATGCGGACAGGCGGACGGCCTCGGTAAGATGCTCTTCAATCTTTTTCAGGGTTTCTTCCCGCAGCAGCTCGGTGTTTTTCGGGGCTACAAAAAAGCCCTTTGCCGGTACTGCGTAAAGAAAGCCCTCTTTTTCCAGTTCATCGTAGGCGCGCTTGGTAGTAATGACGCTGATGCGCAGATCCCGCGCCAGCCCCCGGATGGAGGGCATGGCCTCGTCCGGCTGCAAAGCCCCGCTGATGATCTGCTGCTTGATCTGGTTGTAGATCTGGTCATAGATGGGCGCGCCGCTTTTGTTGTTGATAAACAGTTCCATCGGCTGCTCCTTTAACGATTGCGTTTTGTCTGTATATGTACAGTATATACAGTAGATACAGGTTTGTCAAGAGGGTGCGCAAAAAAATACACCCGCCGCCCAAAACGGACAGCGGGTGCAATTTTTATAGGTTTTACAGTGCCTTGATGGCGGTCTTGATGCGCTCGGCGGCAAGCTTGGTCTTTTCCGCATCGCCGAAGGCGGTCAGGCGGAAGTAGCCCTCGCCGCACTCGCCGAAGCCCACGCCGGGGGTGCCCACCACGCCGCAGTTTTCCAGCAGCCAGTCGAAGAACTGCCAGCTCTTCATGTTGCCGGGGCAGCGCAGCCAGATGTAGGGGCTGTTCTTGCCGCCGCAGTACCACACGCCGCACTCGTCCAGTGCATCGGCAATGACCTTTGCGTTGCGGCGGTAGTAGTCCAGATTAGACTGGATCTCAGCCATGCCGCTCTCGGTGAACACGGCGGCAGCGGCGCGCTGCACCACATAGGGCACACCGTTGAACTTGGTGGTCTGACGGCGCAGCCACAGCTTATTGATGTTCATCCCCTCGCGCTCCAACTCCTTGGGCACGACGGTGTAGCCGCAGCGGGTGCCGGTGAAGCCTGCGATCTTGGAGAAGGAGCAGATCTCCACGGCGCACTCGCGTGCACCCTCGATCTCGAAGATGCTGCGGGCAAGCTCGCCCTCCGAGATGAAGCACTCGTAGGCGGCATCGTACAGGATGATAGCATCGTTCTTGCGGGCGTAATCCACCCATGCCTTCAGCTGTGCACGGGTGTAGGCAGCGCCGGTGGGGTTGTTGGGGCTGCAAATATAGATGATATCCGCCTTCACGCTCTCGTCCGGCATGCCGAGGAAGCCGTTTTCCTGCCCGGTGCGGCTGTAAATGATCTTGCGGCCATCGGTGACGTTATCATCCACATAGGTGGGGTACACGGGGTCCGGTACCAGCACGGTGTTGTTCACATCGAACAGACCCAGCAGATTTGCAAGGTCGCTCTTTGCGCCGTCCGAGATAAAGATCTCGTCCTCGGCGATCTGGGTGCCGCGGCCGGCGTAGTAGCCCTGAATGGCCTGCTTGAGGAAGGGGTAGCCCTGCTCCGGGCCGTAGCCGTGGAAGCCCTCTTTGGTGCCCATCTCCGCAGCGGCGTCGCGCATGGCCTGCACCACGCACTTTGCCAGCGGCTGGGTCACATCGCCGATGCCCAGACGGATGATTTCTTTTTCCGGGTGTGCTTCCTGATACGCAGCCACCTTGTGGGCAATGTCCACGAACAGGTAGCTGGCCTTCAGCTCGTTGTAATGCTTGTTCATCTTCATGATACTTTCCCTCGCTTCTTTTATTGGTGCAACCCTCTCAGTCATCTCGCATTCGCTCAATGCCAGCTCCCCCGAGAGAGGGAGCTTTTTCAAAGGGTCATTTTACACTTCGGTCGTGCCCTCGCACACGGTCTCGGCAGCGCCGGTCATCAGCAGCTGCTTGCCGGGCAGAACCCGGATGGTCAGCTCGCCGCCGCGCAGCTGCACATGGACATCCTCCCCGGCAGGGCAGACACCCAGCTCGGTCAGGGCTGCCACAGTGGCACAGGTGCCGGTGCCGCAGGCCCATGTCTCGCCGCTGCCGCGCTCCCACACACGCATCTTCAGGTGAGTGGCATCCACCACCTGCACAAACTCGGTGTTGATGCGCTCCGGGAAGTTTTCGTGGTGCTCAAAGCCCGGGCCGATCTGCTCCAGCTTCAGGCTGTCCACATCCGGCACAATGGTCACGCAATGGGGGTTGCCCACGCTGATGCAGGTCACCCGCCACAGGTTCTCTTCCACCTGCAAAGGCAGATCTACCAGCGGCCCTTCGCCCATGTTCACGGCGGGCAGCGCTGCTGCCATGGCGGTGTAAGCACCCATCTCCACCTGCCACAGCCCTTCGCCCATGCGGGCAACGGTCTTTAAGCCGCTGAGGGTGTCGATGGCAAGCTTCGGCTTTGCCGTGCCGTGGGTGTACAGCCACTCGGCCACGCAGCGGATGCCGTTGCCGCACATCTTGCCCTCGCTGCCGTCCGCATTAAAGATGCGCATCATGGCATCTGCCCCGGCAGTGACCGGTGCGCAGATGCAGATGATGCCGTCCGCACCAATGGAAAAGTGCCGCCGGGACAGCCGCTCTGAAAGCGCTGCGATATTCTCCGGCACACCGGAGGTGCGGCAGTCCAGATAGATATAATCGTTGGCGCAGCCCTGCATTTTGGTGAATGAAAGCTTCATGCTTATCGCTCCTTATAAAAGAGACTGGTCAGTCTCCGTAAACTCATTACTTTATAATGATAAAAAAACCGGCACGAGATGTCAAGGGAAAAAGCAGCTTTCAGACAATTTTCTTCAGTTGCTGCAAAACAGGGCTTGACAATACGCACTGCATGGGATATAAAAAAAGAGAGCGCTTTGTACAGCAGGCAAGGCTGTGCCGGATACCGGAGGCTTTTCCGGGGCACGGCGGGCTGTACGCGTATGCAATACAACTGCAAAAAGGAGACCACAGGAATGGATACTTTTGAAAAAATCCGTGCATTGCTGGCTGAGCAGCTGGACGTTGACCCGGCAAAGATCACGCTGGAAAGCGATATCATGAGCGATTTCGAGGCCGACAGTCTGGATATCGTAGACATGGTGATGACTTTGGAGGACGAGTTTGGCATCGAGGTGCCGGACGACGCGATCGAGTCCCTGCGCACCGTAGGCGATGTGGTAAACTTTGTGGACAGCCACGCGCAGAACTGATTCTTTTAGGCAAAAGCCCCGCCTTTGCAGTGCGGCACACGGCCGTGCAGGCAGGCGGGGCTTTATTATGGTTCGTGCGGAACGCACAGCGTTTGGCGCACGGCCTTGGGAGGATATAACAAAATGGCAAAAGACAACAAGAAGCTCGTGCAGGCGATCACCAGTCAGGAAGAAAACTTTGCACAGTGGTACACCGACATCTGCGTGAAGGCAGAGCTGGTGGAGTATTCCAGTGTGAAGGGCTTTATCATCCTGCGCCCCTATGGTCAGGCCATCTGGGAGCTGATCCAGAAGGATCTGGATGCCCGGTTCAAGGCCACCGGCCATGAGAACGTGGCTATGCCGGTGCTGATCCCGGAAAGCCTGCTGCAGAAGGAAGGCGAACTCGTCAATGGCTTCGCGCCGGAGGTGGCGTGGGTCACGATGGGCGGCTCCGACAAGCTGGAAGAGCGTCTGGCAGTGCGTCCCACCAGTGAGACCATGTTCTGCGACCACTGGTCCCGCGTGCTGCACAGCTACCGCGAGCTTCCCATGAAGTACAACCAGTGGTGCAGCGTGGTGCGCTGGGAAAAGACCACCCGTCCCTTCCTGCGCAGCCGCGAGTTCTGGTGGCAGGAGGGTCACACCATCCACGAGACCGCTGCCGAGGCCGAGGCTGAGACCCAGCAGCAGCTGAACTGCTACGCAGACACCTGCGAGCAGGATCTGGCCATCCCCGTGGTGAAGGGCCGCAAGACCGACAAGGAAAAGTTTGCCGGTGCCGAGGCCACCTACACCATCGAAGCCATGATGAAGGACGGCAAGGCACTGCAGAGCGGCACCAGCCACTACTTTGGCGACAAGTTCAGCAAGGCTTACGACGTTACCTTTACCGGCCGCGACAACCAGCTGCATCATCCATACCAGACCAGCTGGGGCGTTTCTACCCGTCTGGTGGGTGCTATCATCATGACCCACGGCGATGACGACGGCCTGATCCTGCCCCCGGCCATTGCCCCCATTCAGGTGGTGGTGGTGCCCATTGCCGCCCACAAACCCGGCGTCTCCGAGAAGGCTGCCGAGCTGGCCGAAAAGATCAGCAAGTACGCCCGCGTGAAGCTGGACGACAGCGACAATGCCCCCGGCTGGAAGTTTGCCCAGTGGGAGATGAAGGGTGTGCCTCTGCGCCTTGAGATCGGCCCCAAGGATCTGGAAAAGAACCAGTGCGTTCTGGTGCGCCGCGACACCCGCGAGAAGATCTTTGTAAGTCTGGACGAGCTGGAGACCGCCATCCCCGCCCAGCTGGAGGCTCTGCGCAAGGACCTGTACCAGCGTGCGCTGGAAAACCGCGAAAAGCGCACTTGGGCTGCCACCACCATGGACGAGGTGAAGGAGCTGGCCAAGGCCAACACCGGCTACATCAAGACCATGTGGTGCGGCGATCTGGCCTGCGAGATGAAGATGAAGGAAGAGGCCGGACTTTCCAGCCGCTGCATGCCCTTCGAGCAGGAGCAGCTCAGCGATGTGTGCCCCTGCTGCGGCAAGCCCGCCAAGGCCATGGTCTACTGGGGCGTTGCTTACTAAGCAGCTGCTTTTCTGAGCCTTTGCGCAGGACGATTTAAAATGGCCGCCGCGTGTGCTCTGGCCATCTTCAGCGGAAAGAATATCTTATAGTTCGGGACAGCGGAACGCCTGCGGGCGTTCCGCTGTCCCCTTTTCACAGGAGGGGTCGCAGAGGGAAACAGCCGCCCTATTGCCGATAAGCTGCTTATTCTCTGCTGTGGTACTCTCAGCAAAAAAAGAACCGCCACCCCGGCCGGTGACGGTTCTTAGTCTTTAAGGACTCTCATCAAAAGGGCTGACCGCTTGTCGCAGTGCCTTTTCTATTTACAGTATACCTGCTTTTGATGTTTCTGTCAAGAGCACGCCGTTTCTGCGTGCTTTTTTCTTACCGGTCAAAGGTGGTGCTGAGGGTGGTCTGCCAGCTTTCACCGGGGGCAAGGCAGGCGGCTGCGGCGCGCTGCTCCCAGTCCTGCGGGTCGGTAACGGCTGCGGGCAGACTGTGCCACGGCTCGATGCACACAAACCGCACCGGCTTTGCGGGAGCCGACCAGATGAGGGTGTAGGGGAAGTCCTTGATGCTGCAATAGATGCCGCGCCCGGTGTCCTTCTCGCAGATGCCAAGGGTCCGGGAGCGCAGGCCGGTCATGCAGATGCTGTCCTCTGCAAACAACTCGTCGGTCAGCTGGATGGCGCGCTCGTTCTTGCACTGGTAACGGCACTTTCCGCTCAGCAGGCCGCCCGCACCGGCATCGATGACCATAGGGCTTTCCGGCCGGTCAAAACGGAACTCGTAGTCGGTGGTGGTGTGCTTATCGTCGAACGGTACATTGAACGCCGGGTGGAAGCCGATGCCGAAGCGTAGCTCCTCCGTGCCGGGGTTCGTCACCTGCAGGGTATGGTGCACGGTCTTGCCCTCCAGACGGAAGGTGCTGGTGAGCACAAAGTCATAGGGGAAGCGCTCTGCCTTGATGGCGTCGTCTGCCCGCAGTTCCAGCTGGATGGTGTCCCCTTCTGCCCGCAGCAGGGTGTGCTCCAGATCCCGGGCAAAGCCGTGCTGACCGCCCTTCCATGTTTTGCCCTTGGCGGTAAAGGTGCCGTCCACCAGCTTGCCCGTCCACGGGAACAGAATGGGCGCGTGGCGCTTCCAGATGGCGGGGTCGGCCTGCCAGAGCAGTTCTTCGCCTGCGGCGTTTTTCAGGCTGACAGCCTCTGCACCGTGGGTGTCCACGGTCAGGGTCAGGAATTCGTTGTGAATGGTTGCCTGCATTTTCAGTATCTCCTTTGTCCTTCTTATTTTCCGGGGCCTGCTGTTTCCAGTATACTCCCCTGTGCACCAAAAATAAAGCCCCAGTCCACCCGGTTTCAGCAGGGCTGCGCCAGCGGCAGGGTGACAGCAAAGGTAGTGCCGTTTTCGCTGCTGCTCTCCACGGTCACGCTGCCGCCGTGCAGCACCGCGATCTCCCGCACAAGGGCAAGGCCAAGCCCCACGCCGCCCATCTCCCGGCTGCGAGATTTATCCACCCGGAAAAAGGGCTGGAAGATGCTCTCCCGGCAGTCTGCGGGGATGCCGGGGCCGGTATCTGCAATGCGCAGCACAGCAGCCTGTTTTTCCTGCCGCAGGGTGACACGCACCGCGCCGCCGGGGCGGTTATATTTGATGCCGTTTTCCACCAGATTGAACACCAGCCGGTAGATCAGCGCATCGCTGCCCACCATGCCAAGCTCCTCGCAGTCCTGCTGCAAGGTGATGCCATTTTTCTGGGCAAGAGGGGTCAAATCGGTCAAGATCTCCTCCACCAGCGGCGCAAGGGCGATCTGGTCGGTGCGGGAGACCGATTGCAGATTGCTCATTTCCAGCAAAGTACGCACAAGGGCGGTCAGACGGTCCAGCTGCTCCCGCACAGAGCCGACCAGTCCGGCGGTCTCGGCATCCATAGCCGGGTGCTCCTCTGCAAACAGTTCCAGCTTTGTCTGCAAAATAGCCAGCGGGGTGCGCAGCTCGTGGGCGGCGTTGCCCGCGAACTGCCGCTGCAATTCAAAGGACTGTGCCAGACCATCCAGCATCCGGTTCACCGACCGGCTCAGCTGCCCAAATTCCTGCACTGTATCTTCGTCCAACCGGGCGGTGGCAATGCTGTCCTGATTGACCTGCTGCGCCTGCTGCGCAAGCTGCTGCAACGGCTTCAGCGCTCTGCCGCTGACAAAATAAGCGATAGCGGCGCTGAGGATGGTGACCACGGCGGTGATGCACCAGCCCTTGCGGCCAAAAACCACCTTTGCATCGTAGACTTCCTGCGAAAAATGCGCCAGCAGGCTGGACATTTCCTCCTGCGGAATCTCGATAGTCAAGGAATCCGCGCTGCCGGGCTGGTACTGCATCATAAAGCCGTTGAGGGCGTCCATGCCGGTAACGCCGGTGCGGTACAAAAGCAGATTCATGCACACGCAGGCGCAAGCGATGAGCAGCGCCGTCAGCAGGGTGATACGCCATTGCAGGGACAAACGCTTCATTGTACCTCTCCTCCGATCTCGTAGCCTTCCCCGATGCGGTTGCGGATGGGGTCGTAGCCCAGCGCCGCCCGCAGCTTTTTGCGCAGGGCAGAGATATGTACCCGGATGGAGTTGCTGAAGCTATCTACGCTGCCGTCCCAGACGTGCTCAATCAGCTCTTCCTGACTGACCGGGCGTCCCTGATGCAGCAGCAAATATTCCAGTACGCCGCTCTCCTTCCGCGTCAGCGCAAGAGTTTGGCTATCCACCGTGGCAACGCGGCTGCGGGTGTTGAAGCTGAGTCGCCCACAGCACAGGCAGACATCCTGCTGGATGAACTTGCGCCGGGTCAGGCTGCGCACCCGGGCTTCCAGCTCTGCAAGGTGGAAGGGCTTGGAAAGATAATCGTTCGCCCCGGCATCCAGCCCTTCCACCTTATCTGCGATCTCACTGCGCGCCGACAAGATCAGTACACAGGTCTCAAGGTCGTGCCGGCGCAGGCTGCGCAGTACCTGCATCCCGTCCACCTTGGGCAGGTTGAGGTCCAGCAGTACAAGGTCGTACCGCTCTGCCGCCAGTGCTTCCAGCGCGGCTTCGCCATCTGCACAAGCGTCCACCTCGTACCCGGACAGCCGCAGCTTCCGGGCAATGTCCTCCCGCAGGGAGTGCTCGTCCTCTACCACCAAAAGGCGCATTTTATTTTCCACCCTTCCCGTATTATTGCGTTTTTTCTTCATTATAACAGATTATAGCAGACGATGTTAAGATTCGTGTTAAGATTTTCTTAGCAGAAATTTTATCTCCCATGGTGTATACTGGTGTCATCAAACAACAGGAGGCTATGATGTTCATGACAAAAAAACAGGCGCAGCTGCTTTTGCTTGCTGCCGGGGTGCTGATGCTGCTGTTCGGCGTATGGCGGGGCGAGGCAGACACCGTATTTTCAAAGGCCATCCGGCTGTGTATGGAGTGTGTGGGCATTGGATAAGAAAAAACTAAATCCCCTTGCCCGGTTCCGGGGCTTTATACAAGCCGGGGCGACCCTTTTGACCAACATTCATCTGCCCAACTTTGCCAAAGGGACGCTGTATCAGGGCAGCGGAAAATACGTTTGCGTGCCGGGACTGAACTGCTATTCCTGCCCGGGCGCGGCCGGTGCCTGCCCGGTGGGAGCATTCCAAGCGGTAGTGGGTTCTTCCAAGTTCCGCTTTTCCTACTACATCACCGGCATCCTCATCCTTTTCGGGGTGCTGCTGGGACGGTTCATCTGCGGCTTTCTGTGCCCGTTCGGGTGGTTTCAGGAGCTTTTGCACAAGATTCCCTCCCCCAAGCTTTCCACCAAGAAACTGAAGCCGCTGCGCTACCTAAAGTACGCGGTGCTGCTGGTCATGGTGGTGCTGCTGCCTTTGCTGGCGGTCAACGAGCTGGGCATGGGCGACCCGTTTTTCTGCAAATATCTCTGCCCGCAGGGCGTGCTGGAGGGTGCTATCCCCCTCTCCCTGACCAATGCGGGCATCCGCGCTGCGCTGGGCAAGCTGTTCACATGGAAAGCCTGCATTCTGCTGGCAGTCATTGTGGGCAGTGTAGTGTTCTACCGCCCCTTCTGCAAGTGGCTGTGCCCGCTGGGCGCGTTCTATGCGCTGCTGAACAAGGTCTCGCTGTTCCAGATGCGCGTAGACACTCACAAGTGCGTCTCCTGCGGCGCCTGTGCAAAGGCCTGTAAGATGGACGTAGACATTACCAAGACCCCCAACCACGCCGAATGTATCCGCTGCGGGATGTGCATGAAAGCCTGCCCTACGGATGCCATCCAGTATAAATTCGGGCTGGGAGACCAATCAAACACCGAAACAACAAAGGAGTAAAACCATGAAATTTAACCGTGTAACTGCACTTTCGCTCAGCCTTGTGCTGGCCTTCAGCCTTGCCGCCTGCGGGCAGGGCGCATCCTCTGCATCCTCTGCATCTTCTGCATCTTCTTCCGCTTCCTCTGCGGCTGCGGAAAGCAAGACCGAGGAGCAGCTGCTGGCCGAGGAAAACGAGATTCTTTCCGCAAACGATGCCCTGTGGGAGAAGGTGTTCTCCTCCATGGACAAAAACGTGACCGAGACCACCCTCAGCACGAACTACGGCGATTTTCTGCTGAGTGCCGTGAAAAAGGCAAAGGACCAGTTCTCGGATGAGGAGTACAAGACCCTGACCGCCGATGCAGAAAAGATTCGGGATATCGAAAATCAGATCGCTGCCCTTGCCCCCGCGGACGCGGCCGCTTCCGGTGCTGCCGCACAGGGCACCGCTTTCCCCCAGTTTGAGGGCAGCGATTTAGAGGGCAACCCGGTGGACAACAGCCTGTTTGCGGGCAATGCCTTTACGGTGGTGAACTTCTGGTTCAACGGCTGCAAGCCCTGCGTGGAGGAACTGGACGACCTGAACGCCCTGAACGAGAAGGTCAAGGCACAGGGCGGCGAGGTGGTCGGCATCAACACCGAGACACTGGACGGCAACCAGCAGGGCATTGATGCCGCCAAAAAGCTGCTGGCTACAAAGGGCGCAAGCTACCGCAACATCTACTTTGCCTCCGGCAGTGAGGCCGGCAAGTTTGCACTGAACATCATGGCCTTCCCCACTACCTACGTCTTTGATCGGGACGGCAACGTTGTGGGTCAGCCCCTGCTGGGCGGCATTGACAAGGAAGAAAACCTTGCCGCCCTGCAAAAAAATATTGACGCCGCCCTTGCCAAGGACAGCGCCAAATAAGCTATTCTCCCCCTGCCGCCTACGGGCGGCTTTTTTGTTTGCTGCGGGCATTGCCATGCACGCCCGGGCACCGGACGGAATACGCTGGGGCAGAAGCATACTTTTACCAGCAAAGGAGCGTATCTCCATGAAAAACACCGGAACTCTCCGCATCCAGACCTTTGCGGCACGCCAGTCTGCCCCCGTGGAGGGGGTGACCGTTGCAGTGCAGGGGGACGGCTTTACCCTGCACCGCATCACTGATGCCACCGGCAGCGCCGCCGATATTCCCGTTGAAGCCCCCGCCTGCGCCCTCTCGCTGGACGAGGACAACACCACCCGCCCCTACGCCATTGTCAGCCTGACCGCCGCAAAGCCCGGCTACCGCACGGTACGCATTGAAGGCATCCAGATCTTCGCCGGGCAGGTAACGCTTGCACAGCCCCAGATGCTGCCCGACACAGAGGAAGGCAAGGACATCCCGGACTCGCCCATCGTCATCCCGCCGCACGCTTTGTTTGCGGGCAGCGGCGGCAGCGGACCGCAGCCGGTGCAGCACTGCATACCCCGGGTGCTGGATCAGGTCGTCATCCCAAAAAATATCACGGTGCATCTGGGCAAACCGGCGGCTTCCGCCCGCAACGTGACCGTCTCCTTCCGGGATTATATCGCAAACGTTGCTTCCAGCGAGGTCTACCCCACATGGCCGGAGCAGGCACTGCGGGCGAACATCCACTGCCAGATCTCGCTGGCGCTGAACCGCATTTATACCGAGTGGTACCCCAGCAAGGGCTACACCTTCAACATCACCAACTCCACCAGCTACGACCAGTACTACGTCCATGGGCGCACGGTGTTCGAGGTGATGGTGCGCATCACAGACGATATCTTCAACACCTATCTGCGCAAGCGCGGCACGGTAAACCCCTATTACTCCGAGTATTGCGATGGCAAATCGGTCACCTGCCCGGGGCTCAAGCAGTGGGGCACGGTGACGCTGGCCAACAACGGGCGCAGCGCGCTGCAAATTTTACGCTACTACTACGGCAGCAGCATTGAGATCGTGCGCACCCAAAATATCCGTTCCATCCCGCAGAGCTACCCCGGCACGCCGCTGCGGCAGGGCAGCCGCGGCGCGGCGGTGTTCACCCTGCAAAGGCAGCTGAACCGCATTACCAAGGACTATCCCTTCCTTGGCAAACTGACGGTGGACGGCGTATTCGGCAGCCGGATGGCTGCCACGGTGCGGGCGTTTCAGAAGCAGTTCAACCTGACCGCCGACGGCGTAGTGGGGCGGCAGACATGGTACAAGATCAGCTACATCTATGTATCGGTAAAGGACCTCGCCGAACTGACCAGCGAGGGCGAAACTGCTACCGGCACCCTGTCTGACGGCACATGGAACGGCACAGCGCTGAGCACTGGTGCCTCCGGCAGTGCGGTGGAGCAGGTGCAGTTCTGGCTGAACACGCTGGCACAGTACGACAGCGCCATCCCTGCCGTAAAGGTGGACGGCGTATATGGCACTGCCACCGCCAATGCGGTGCGCGCCTTCCAGCGCAAGTACGGTCTTACCGTGGATGGTGTGGTGGGGCAGACCACATGGAAGGAGCTGTACGACGAGTTTTTGAGCATCCAGTCCGACAACGGTACCCCCAACGCCTACCCCGGCACGCCGCTGCGGGAGGGTTCCTCCGGGCAGAATGTACGGCTGGTGCAGTTCTGGCTGAAGATCGCGCGCACCGTGTACACAAGCCTTGAAAGTGTGACCGTGGACGGAAAATTCGGCGCGGGCACGGCATCGGCTGTGCGGCGGTTCCAACGCTACTTTGGGCTGACGGCAGACGGAGTGGTGGGGCAAACCACATGGCAAAAACTGTACGAGGTGTACAACGATATTGCCAACCGGCTGCTCTCCTCTTCCCTGCGCCCCGGCGAGTACCCGGGCGTGCTGCGCACCGGCTCTTCCGGCACAGCGGTGCGGGAGCTGCAATTTTACCTCTACCTCATGAGCGCCTACGAGAGCAGCATCCCGCCGGTAAGCATTGACGGAAAGTTCGGCGCAGATACCGAGCGGGCGGTGCGGGCGTATCAGCGGTTTGCGAGGCTTACCGTGGACGGCGTGGTGGGGCGCACCACATGGAACTCCCTCTATGGCCGCGCCAGCCAGCTGCGCTCCTCCGGCCCGGTAGTCACCTTAAAGCGTCTGCCCTACCCCGGCACCCCGCTGACGGTGGGCAGCAGCGGCGAGGCCGTGCTGTACTATGATCTGCTTTTGCAGCGCATCGCCTATTATTTTTCCAGTGTAGAGACTCCGCCCCTTGCTGACCGCTATACCGAGGAAACTGCCGCCGCCACCCGCAGCGCCCAACAGCTGCTGGGGCTGGAGCAGACCGGCATTGCCGATGCCGACACATGGACGGCGGTGGAGGCACTGAGTTTGCAGCTGGCCGCCTACGCTCCGAACCCCGATAGAGACACCCCGCCCAGCACCGCTTACCCGGGGCGCGCCATCGCCGAGGGCAGCGCCGGGCAGGAGGTGGGACAGGTGGAGAGCTGGCTCAACCGCCGGGCACAGCTTTCCTGCGGTGAGGGCTATGTAGCCGACAATAACCGCTTTGGTGCGGCAGACGCAGCCGCCGTGCGGGCTGTTCAGCAGCAGGCGGGGCTGCAGCCGGTGAACGGCATCGTGTACCGGGAAACATGGAACGCTTTGCAAGCCCAGTGCGCCGACCCCTGCGGCTGCGAGAAGGAGGAATGAGGGATGGCACGCCTTTTGATCTATGACGCCTACGAAAACAAGGTGTACACCTACGCAAACCTGAACGAGAACGACCCCATGCCTTACAGCACCCTGACCACCCTGCGGCTGCGGGAGTTCCGGGGTAAATCGGCCAGCCCTACCCTGTGGACCACCATTGCCGCCATGGAAGCGTGGAACCTGACCCGCCGCAAATACGGCAGGGGCATCCCGGTGGGGTACGCCTTCCGCCGCATCTGGGAGGGCGGCCACGGCACCCGCAGCCAGCACTATGCAGGGGTAGCGTTTGACGTAGGGCAAAGCCTTGAACAGCGCCAGCGCACCGCCATTTACAACGCCGCCCGCGCTACCGGCGCGTGGGGCTATGTGGAGCCGCTGAGCCAGACCCCCACATGGGTGCACTTTGACCGCCGCTACGGCACACCGGCCTGCAGCGGCACCACCGCCGGTTACCCCACCCTGCGCCGGGGCAGCCGGGGCTGCTATGTCATGGTCTTGCAGGACGCACTTTCCACCCTTGGCTACCAGACCGGCAGCCGCATCGATGGCATTTTTGGTGCCCGCACCGAGCAAGCTCTGCGCGGCTACCAGAAGCGCACCAGCCTGCGGGTGGACGGCGTGTGCGGCTGCGACAGCTGGAAAAAGATCTCCACCGCCGTCATCGGCATCGGACGCACCAAAACCACCATTGACTAGTTTTCAGTTTATATAAAAAGGGTTCCGAGACGCCCGCGAGCGTTTCGGAACCCTTTTCTATGGAAAAATCTTATTTTACAGCCTGCTTCAGCTGTTCCAGATCTGCGGCATCCGGGTGGGAGAGCGCCTTGTCGAAGTTTTCGATCAGGGCATCCAGATTGGGGATGTGCGCAGGCTGCGCCTTCATCGCCTCGTACCGCTGCCGGACGGACATGGGCATTTTGCCCTGACACATAAAGCTGCCGATGACGGTGTTGCTCCCGTCCAGCGCCTTCCGGGTGGCGGCAAGAATCTTTTCAAAGTAGGGCGCACTGCCGCCAAAGCCTGCGGTGCCAAACAGGAACACCCGCTTGCCGTGCAGCTGCTGCAAAAAATCCAGCGTGTCGGCGTCCGCCTTGCCCTTGTCCGTCCAGAAACCCACATACAGGGTATCTGCTGCCAATGCGGCAGCGTCCGGTGCGCCGAAATAGCAGCAGTCTGCCTGCGGCAGCTGTTCCCGCAGGGTCTGTGCCAGCAGCCCGGTGTTGCCCGTTCTGCTGCTGAATACGATGGCGTAGCTCATTTTTACCTCCCTCGGAGCAGCGGCAGAGCTGCCGGATGCTCCTGTGCATACGTTATTTTACGGCCGTTCCTTTGCCGGGAGAGCCTGAAACCATGGAACAGTATAGTACAGCGCCCTGCCAAAATCAAGGGTTGACAATGTTCTCGCCCTTGCCTGCCAGAAAGCTGCGCAGGTTACCGGTGGTGATGTCCATCAGCCGCTGCAGCGCTTCCTTGGTAGTCCACGCGATATGCGGCGTGAGCACCGCGCCCGGCAGACTGCGCAAACGGCTTTGGGGCGGCAGCGGCTCGGTGGCAAAGGCATCGGCGCCGTAAAAGGCAAGCTTGCCGCTTTCCAGTGCATCGGCCACGGCTTCTTCGTCCACCAGTGCGCCCCGGGCGGTGTTCAGCAGAATGGCACCGGGCTTCATTTTGGCAAGGGCTTCCCGGCTCATCAGCCCGCGGGTTGCCGGGGTTGCCGGGCAGTGCAGGCTAAGCACATCACTGCGGGCAAGCAGGGTGTCAAAGTCCACGAACTCCACCCCATCGGCGGCGTACGCCGGGCGCACCGTGCGGGTACACACCAACACCTCCATGCCAAAGGCCTTTGCAATGCGGGCGGTCTGGCGGCCGATGCTGCCGTAGCCGTAGATGCCAAAGGTCTTGCCCAGTAGCTCCACCTGCGGCAGCAGGCCGTACTCTGCCGGGATGCCCAGCTGCCAGTACCCGGCCTTTACCGCCTGGTCGTACCGCTGGGCACACTGGCAGATGGCCAGCAGCAGGCTGAAGGTCATCTGCGCCACACTATAAGTAGAGTACCCCGGCACGTTGGCCACTGCCACCCCATGGCGGCGGCAGGCGGCAAGGTCGATATTATCCGTGCCGGTAGCAATGATGCCCACCCACTTGAGGTTCGGGCACTGCGCCAGCACAGCTTCGTCAATGCGGCACTTGTTGATGAGCACCAGCTCTGCATCCCCGATGCGGGGCGCAATATCGGCATAGTCGGTGCGCACATAGCTGGTGGTGTCCGGCACCAGTGCCTTTACCCCAGACCAGTCCAAATCCCCTTCTTCCATCACATAGCTTTCCAGGATCACTGCCTTCATAGCTTTCTCATTCCCTCTCTGTTTTACATTATTCCGTTTCCTTCAGCGGATAAAGCGCCAGCGCAAGACTGCCGCCGTAGGGGCGGCTATCCAGCGCGGCACAGCCCTTTGCCAGCAGCAGCGCCAACTGCACCCTATCTTCCAGCGGCACCCACACCGGCGCGGTGCGGGCGGGCACACAGCCGGTGCACAGCAAAAAACAGGGCGCAAGACTTTCCAGCGGGCGCAGCGCCCGCAGCCCGAAGCCCTGCCGGAAATACAGCGGCAGAAGCGCTGCCGCCGTTTCGGTGCACTCTACCACCGCCCATGCCGTGCCCTTGCGGCGCAGCCGGTCTGCCCGGGCTGCGGCAATTTCCACCAGCCGGGCGGGCAGCTCCTCGCCGGTGCTCACCGGCGGGGTGAGCAGACAGCCGCCTTCCAGCTGCCTGCGTCCCAGCCAGCTGCGCAATGCCGCTGCTGCGGCGGTATCGGCGGTAAGGGGCAGCACCAGCAGCGCCGCCCCAGCTGTGCCCCACGCCTCGCCTGCGGTCAGCATCCGCAGCACCTCAGAGCAGGGACGGTAAAACCCCGCCCCGCCGCAGCGCACCAATGTAAAAAATTCTTCGGCGGAAAGCCGCCGTACCTGCCGCTGACGCGGCGGGTCGCATACCTGGATCATTTGCAGTTCCTCCGTTCTGATGTTCTTTCCATCAGCATACGGAAAACTGCGTGCGAACCGGCGCGAAACAGCGCGCCTTACCGCGCAAAAATCAGTCCAGCGAAACGTCCTCGCTCAGCACCTGCCCGATGGGCTTTGCAATGCACAGGTCGGCAGAAGCATCCGCTCCGGTGGGCTGCATATTGATGACCACCAAGTTGTCACCCCGGAAGTAGCGGATGAGCCCGGCGGCAGGGTACACCACCAGACTGGTACCGCCGATGATAAGGGTATCGGCATGGCGGATGGCATCCACCGCGCCGGACAGCACCTCCTCGTCCAAGCCCTCCTCGTAAAGCACCACGTCCGGCTTTACGATGCCGCCGCACTCGGTACAGCGGGGCACGCCGGTGCTGTTTGCGATGAAATCCACATCGTAGAACTTGCCGCAGCGGGTGCAGTAGTTGCGCAGGGTGCTGCCGTGCAGCTCGTACACGGTTTTGCTGCCCGCCGCCTGATGCAGACCGTCGATGTTCTGGGTGACCACCGCCCGCAGCTTACCCTGCTGCTCCAGCTTTGCCAGCCGCAGATGGGCGGCATTGGGCTTTGCACCCTTTACGATCAGCTTATCGCGGTAAAAACGGTAGAACTCCTCCGGGTTTTCCTCCCAGAAGGTATGGCTGAGGATGGTTTCGGGCGGGTAGTCGTATTTCTGGTGGTACAGGCCGTCCACGCTGCGGAAATCCGGGATGCCGCTCTCCGTAGAAACGCCCGCGCCGCCGAAAAAGACGATGCTGCTGCTTTTTGCAATAATGTCTTCCAGTGCCTTGACCATAGTTGAAACGCCCCTTTCCTCACGGAAGCTTTTGTGTTAAGATAGTACCAGTATAGCACATTCTTGCAGGAAAGGAAGAGGCCGGTTTTGAACGTCTGGTACATCAACAGCATCCTTGGAGCCATCTGTTTAGAGGAGGAGAACGATGCGCTGTGCGGGGTACATTTCTGCCCGGACGGCGCACCGGAGCTGGAGCCGCTGCCCCGCAGGGTGGTGGAGACCCCCCTGTTACAAGAAGCCGAGGAGCAGCTGAACGAATATTTTGCCGGGGTGCGCCGGGAGTTCGACCTGCCGCTGGCGGCAAAGGGCACTGCCTTTCAGCAGGCGGTATGGGCGCAGCTGCGCAAAATCCCCTACGGGGAGGTGCGCACCTACGGCCAGCTGGCGGCGGCGCTGGGCAAGCCCAAGGCAAGCCGCGCTGTGGGCAGCGCCTGCCACCGCAACCCGCTGTGCATCGTGGTGCCCTGCCACCGGGTCATCGGGGCAGACGGCAGCCTGACCGGCTACGCCGAGGGGCTGGACATCAAGGAATATTTGCTGGAATTGGAGCGATTTTAAGCAATTTATTTTGGGGTAACAGAACACCTGCGGGCGTTCTGTTACCCCATTTTCAAACCTATAAAAATCGAAAAGGCTGCTGCGCATCGTTTGCACAGCAGCCTTTGGTGTTTTATGCAGTTTTAAAAGCCCGTGGGCGGGACGTAATAGCTTGGGATAGACCCGCTTCTGGGCGTAGCTGCGGCCTGCTGGCGCAGCGCCGAACGGGTGACCTCTGCCCAGGAATACTGGGTCATATACTCGCCCCGGTAGGAGTTAAAGGCCGAGCGGTCTCCCCGCAGGAAGTTATAATAATCGCAGTCTACCTTGCTGGTATCCAGCGCCAAGGTGCTGCGGCCGCGTACCAGCAGCCCGTTGACCCCTGCGTCCTCCAGCGTGTGGCTGAGGTCAAAGATCAGGTTGCGCAGGTGGCTGTGCAGCGAAGCAGTATCGGGCTTATCCTCCCACAAAACAGCCAGCATCTCGCCGTTGGTACAGGTGGCACCGTTGCGGTCCACAAGGTAAGCCAGCAGCTCCTTGCTCTTGCTGCGCTTGAAGGAGAGCGGACGCCCACCCACAAAGATCTCGAAGTTGCCGAAGCACTGGATCTTGATGCCCACAGGCGCCGTTTCCGGCGGGTAGCGCAGGTTTTCCAGCACATTGCGCACATCAGCCTCGTTGGCGGGCTTGAGCAGAAAGCCGCTGACGAAGATCTGCAATGCTTCCAGTGCATACTCCGGGTGCTCGGTGACCACGATGATATTGCAGCGGGGCTGCAATTTCTGGATCATACGGGCAAGGGCAAGGCCATTCATACCCGGCATTTCCAGGTTCAAAAAGGCAGCATCCATCGGCCCCTGCCGCATCCACGTCAGGGCGTCGTCGGTCGTCATGGCGCTGATATAATCACAGTCCGGTGCCACACGGCACAGGATACGGATCAGCGAATTGATCGCAAGCTGACCGTCATCCACGACCAGTATTTTCATAGCTTCACCCCCTGTCTACTTACGCAAAACAATTCCCCGTTGTTAGTTTAGCACGCCGCAAACTTTTAGGCAAGTTATTTTCTGGAAAAATCCAAAAAAGAAACGTTTTCGCCCAGATATTTGTCCATCTTCTTCTATATCTTCAAGACTTTTTTGCGACTTTGGTCGCTTTTTTCGACGAAATACCGGAGCATTGTACGATCAACTGAACTATCAAATTGGCCTTTATTTGTTCCCTTTCCCGCCGGAAAGCACCGCCTTTCCCTGACAAACAACAGGCCGCCGCACCGGTTTTGTGCAGCGGCCTTATTTCATAATTTACGTTTACCGAGGGTGTCTTAATGGAGATCCAGTTCCGGCGGGACGTCCAGCTGGTCGGAGACATATTTCCCGTTCTTTTTGCGCTGACGCACGCACTCGGTAAGCAGATATTCGATCTGCCCGTTCACCGAGCGGAAGTCATCCTCTGCCCAAGCGGCAAGGGCATCGTAGAGTTTGGCGTTCAGGCGCAGGGGCACCTGTTTTTTCGGCTCGGCCATCAGTACAGGCTGCCGCTGTTCACGATGGGCTGGGCATCGCGGTTGCCGCACAGCACCACCAGCAGATTGGATACCATTGCCGCCTTGCGTTCATCGTCCAGTTCCACTACCTTGTTCTCGTTCAGACGATCCAGCGCCATTTCCACCATGCCCACAGCGCCGTCCACGATCATCTTGCGGGCGTCGATGATGGCGCTGGCCTGCTGGCGCTGCAGCATGACCGCTGCGATCTCCGGTGCGTAGGCCAGATAGGTAATGCGTGCTTCCACCACCTCGATGCCTGCCTCGGCCACGTTCTTCTGGATCTCATCCCGGATGCGGGCAGCCACCACCTCAGAGGAGCCGCGCAGGCTGCCCTCGTCGGCTACGCCGTCGCCGGTGGTATCCACGTTGGGGGCAACATCGTAGGGGTACACCCGCACCACGTTGCGCAGGGCGCTGTCGCACTGCAGGGAGAGGTATTCCTTATAGTTATCCACGTTGAACACGGCCTTAGCGGTGTCGGTCACGCGCCAGATGACTGCAATGCCGATCTCCACCGGATTACCCAGACAATCGTTGATCTTCTGGCGGGAGTTGTTCAGGGTCATCATCTTGAGGGAGATCTTTTTGCTCATGGACTCGACGCTCATCTGAGCATTCTGGCCGTTATTGCCAAACAGCGCAGCCACGCTGTTTTCCTTGCTGTTCACGTCTCCGCTCTGGCTCAGACGGGTACCGGCGGCGGGGTTGACGGCGGTGCAGAAGGGGTTCACCCAGTAAAAGCCCTGTCCCTTCAGGGTGCCGATGTAATCACCAAACAGGGTGAGCACCAGCGCCTCCTGCGGCTTTAACACCTTAAGGCCGCAGAACAGGAAAATGCCTGCGATCCAATACGCAATAGACAAAATCAGCAGCGGCACGCCCAGAAGCATCCGGTCTGCATTCAGCAGGGTGATGCTGTAAATGAACAGGGCGATGGCCACCACATAGCCCAGCAGGGTGAGCAGCAGCGCGGCCATGCCGTTTTTGCGGGTATTCAAAATTTTCTCTTCCATAACAAGTCCCTCCTTATCAGGGTCGGAAGTGTTTCTTTCTGATATCAAAATAATATCACTTTATGAAAAATCTGTCAAGTACTTCCAACAAAAAATCCCCGCCTGCCCGGACACTGCGGGCAAAGCGGGGTAAAGGTTATGGGTGCGCCGGACGGACAGAGTTTCAGGCGTCTGCCTGCTCTTCTCCCCCAATCAGCACCACGGCAACATCATTGACATTGGTACCGGTAGCGCCTGTGATAATAAGCCCATTCACTGCCTGCAAGGCGTGGTAGGCATCGTTGTTTTGCAGGGTGTCGAACACCTTCCAGCCCGCTGCCGCCAGTGCCGCAGCGGTGTCGCCGTCCGCATAGCCGCCGGCGGCATCGGTAGGGCCATCGGTGCCGTCACTGCCCACCGAGAACACCGCCGCGTTTTGTCCGGCCAGCGCCGGAGCAGACGCAAGCGCCAGCTCCTGATTGCGCCCGCCCAGCCCTTTGCCGGTCAGGTGTACCACGGTTTCCCCGCCCGCGATAAAGGCCAGCTTTTTCCCCTGCCCCGCATGGGTGCAGGCGATGGTTCCCAGAAAGCTGCCCGCCTCCCGCGCCTCGCAGCAGAGCCGGTCGGTGAGGAGGATGGGCGCATAGCCCAGCTTCCGGCAGGCTTCGGCGGCGGCAGCGCACAGTTCCCGCACACTGCCGGTGATATGGGTCGTCACGTTGTCAAGGGCTTTCGGCGTTTCCTGTGCTAGCAGCGCCTTCGCCTGTTCCGACAGGTTCAGGTGGTATTTCTCCGCAATGGCAAGCGCTTGTGCACAGGTGGAGGAATCCGGCACCGCCGGGCCACTGGCGATCATATCCAGCGGGTCGCCCAGAATATCGCTGAGCACGATGCTGAACACCCTTGCGGGCGCACAGGTCTGCGCGAACCGCCCGCCCTTGACTGCGGACAGCCGCTTGCGGATGGTGTTCATCTCCACGATATCCGCTCCGCTGGCAAGGAGCTGATTTGTGATGTCCTGCAATTCCCCGCCGGGGACAAGCGGCTTCTCAAACAGGGCGCTGCCGCCACCGGAAAGCAGAAACAGCACCGTGTCCTCTGCGGTCAGCCCCTGCACCAGCGCTAAAGCTTTTTTGGTGGCTGCAAAGCCGTTGGCATCCGGCACGGGATGGCCCGCCTCGTAGCAGTCTACGTCGGGAATCTCGCCCTTCACATGGCCGTACTTGGTCACCACAACGCCGCCGTCCACATACCCCAATGCCTGCACGGCGGCGTGCGCCATCTGCCATGCGGCCTTGCCCGCCGCCACCAGCAGCACCCTGCCGCCCCCGGGCTGAAAGTTTTCCAGCGCGCGGCACACGGCCTTATCTGGCAGCACCGCCTGAATGCTGGAATGGATGATTTCATCCGCATCCCGCCGCAATGTGGTATTCATACTATGACCCTCCTTACAGGATTCGCCTGAACTCTGCGGCAAATTCCATCAGCAGCCGCAAGGTTCGGTTATTTTTTGATAAATGCAAGTCTGTTTTCCGTAGAAAACAAATAATCCGAACCCGTCTCCTATCGGAAACAAGTTCGGATTATTTTTGTTTGGTCCGAGTGGCGAGAATCGAACTCACGGCCTCTTGAACCCCATTCAAGCGCGCTACCAAAACTGCGCTACACCCGGATATCTGTTTGCGTTTGTCGCTCACAGCTTGATTAGTATACCCGACTTCGCCCGTTTTGTCAAGCGCTTTTTCCAAATTTCTGATGCAGTTTTTACATTTTACTGTCCCGCTTTTTGCCTGCGGAAAGGATGCGCGAAAAAGCGTTATTTTTAGAAATCGCTATATGCTTCTTCCTCGTCATCCTCGCAGATCGGGGTGGTGTCGTCCGGCAGTGCGCCAAACTCCACCGTGGCAAAGGCCAGCGCGAACACGCCGTCTGCCCCGGCATGGAGCAGCGCCTGCGCGCAGGCAGCAACCGTTGTGCCGGTGGTGATGACGTCATCCACCAACAGGATGCGCTTGCCCTCCAGCTGCTGCGACTGTGCCGCCCGGAAAGCACCTGCTACGTTGGCCATGCGCTGCTCCAGCGGCAGACCGGCCTGATGCCGTTTGGCGCGGGTGCGCACCAGCGCCTGCGGTGCCAGCGGCACCTCCATGGCTTTTGCCAGTGGCAGCGCCATCAATTCCGGCACGTTGTAGCCGCGCCTTGTGCCGGAGGCCGGCACCGGCACGATCAAATCGTACCCGATGGCTGCCCACGGCACCGGCTGCGGGAGCAGCTCACCGTACTGCACGGTCAGCTCCCCGCCAAAGGCCAGCTGCACCAGACGGCTGCCCATCTCCACAGCCCGCCACGGCTTGCCCTGATACTTTGCGTTCAGGATGCCGCGCCGCACACAGCCGCTGTAACGGTAGGGCGCAGCCGCACCGGTCAGATTGCTGATATAGTGCTGCGCCGGGTCCAGCCGGATGCCCGGCTTGCGGCGCAGCGTTTCCAGCTGCTCTGCGCAGTCCGGGCAGTCCCGTACATCCCCCAGCACCCGGCCGCAGAAGGGGCACTCGCGTGGGTAAAGCAGCTGCCGTACCGCCCGCAGCGCCCTGCGCCGGGGGTCATAGTAGTCCATCAGTCCTTTTTGACTGCCACGATCACCCGCACGCGCTTGCCTGCTGCGCAGCCAAAGTTATCGTACCAGCCGGTCAGATAGTAGCCCTCGGAGTTCACCTCGGAAAGCTTGGTGGCGTAATACTGCCCCTTGTACCACAGGTACACCTGCATGTCGTCAGCCGTTTCGTAGCGGGTGCCGTTGCTCATCACCGAGGCTGCGCCCACCTGATCAATCTTCATGGGCATCAGCTGGATCATGGCCTTTACTGTGCCGTTCACGTTCTGCCGCACTGCCAGACCGCCCGCCAGCACCGGATACTTGATAGAGGTGGAAAAACTGGCCTGACTGCCGTTGACGTAGCAGATGTAAGTAGCGCCGCCGCCCACAAAGTTGAGGATGGTGCTCATGGGCTGGCCCGTGATTTTGGCCAGCTGCTTGAGGCCGATGCTCAGCAGCGAACCGGAACTGCTGGTGATGCGGTTCCAGACCGTGCTCAGCAGCGAGCCGTCAATGACGCCCCACAGGATCTCGCTGGTGGTGGGCACCAGCACACTGCGCAGATCATCCACCACCGTGGTGGTGTTGGTTGTGCCGCCGGTAGAGCCGGAACCGGAAGAACTGCCTCCGGTGGAGCCGCTGCCGGAGCCGGAAGAACTGCCCCCGGAGGAACCACTGCCGGAGGAGCTGTCCCCGCTCCCACCGGAGCCGCCGGTCAGACCGCCCAGAATGGAGCCTGCATTGATGGCAAGATTCTTCACATCGTCCAGTACGCCGTATTTCCACAGATCACCCGTGACATCGTTCAAAATCAGACGGTCGATCTGCCCCTGCTCATTCAGCGTATAGTAGCGCACGGCCAGCGTGTTCAGATTTGTCCCCGCTATTCGGCTGGGACGAACCGTCCCAGCTAACCCCTCCGATGTCGTATCCAAGATTTGTACGTCATCGGCCAGAGCATAGTCCCCCAGCGCGGTGGCGGTGTCGTTGATGGTACCGCTGACCGATTTGGACTCGATGGCGGTCACCTGTTCCCCTTCGGGGGTCACGCTGATCTCCACCAGCCAGCCGGTGGGGTAGTTCAGGCTTTTATCGATGTTCACGGTGCGGGTGATGCCATCGGTGCACATCACCGAGATCTTTTGCAGCACGTCTGCGCCGTTATCCTCTACAAGGCTGCGTGCAGCGGTCTGCACCACGCCGTAGAACACACTGTCGGCTTCCTCGCCGGTGATCACATCAGCTACCTCGTTGTCCATGCCCAGCAGCAGGGTGACCACCTCGCCTACGCCGCCGCCGTTCAGGGAGGAGATCTTAGACGCCACGGCAGCGCTGCCCAGACTATAGTTGCTGCCCGCCACGGTCAGCGCAGTGGGTGCGCTGGCGCTGGGCGATACTGCCGTAATGCGGCCTGCGGCGCGGCGGGTGTAGATCCACACCGTCTGCAGGCTTTCGCTGTAATAGTACACATCGTACTTGTTCAGCTCTGCCGAGGCAGAGGCCTTATCGTTGCGGTAGACGCTTACCGGCGTAAAGGGCAGCTGGGTGCCCTCCTCCGCCACAAAGGGGCCCTTGCGGCTCTTGAGCAGCACCGAGGAGGTATCCACCTGACCGTTGGACACCGTAAAGCCCAGCGAGCTGCCGTAGGCGCTGCCGCTGGCGGTGTTTGCGCGCAGGGCGTTGTACAGCAGCAGGGTGCACTGCTCGTAGGTCATAGCCTGTCCCTGCGTGCAGGTCAGCTGGTCCCGCAGACCGATCTGCTGCGCCTTGTTCAGCTGTGCCTGCGGGAAGGAACCAGTCAGGTCGGTGGTCTTATAGCTCAGCATCTTCAGCACCGCAGCACAGGCTTCCTCCAGCGTAACGGTGTTGTCCGGGCGGAAGGAGCCATCGGTGTAGCCGTTCATCCAGCCCTGCTGCACCGCAATGCGGATATAGGGTGCCCACTGGGAGCTGCCGGGCACATCCCGGTACAGGGTGCCCACCGTGCCCTGCGCGCCTACGCTCTCCCGGTAGGTGGAAAAGGACACCAGCATTTTGGCAAAAGCGCCGCGGGTAATGTTGGCGCCAAGCTCCTGACCGGTGGGCACAGCGCCCAGAGTAATAGCCGTCTGCAGGGCCGTGTTGTTGATGCTGGCCGCCGAGACCGGCAGCACCAGCACCGACACCGCAATGCTGACCGCCAGCAGAAATGCGAGAATCCGTTTTTTCATTGGTCGTACCTCTTGTTCTTTGTTTATCACGCCGCCGCGATCAATCGTAGCGCAATGCTTCAATGGGGTTCAGCCGGGCTGCGCGCCGCGCCGGCAGATAGCCGAACAGCACGCCGATGCCCACCGAGATGCCAAAGGCCACCACAATGGAGTTGAAGGAGGGGCTTACCGTAACGGTGGTATCGGTCATGAACATGGGCAGCACCTTGTTTGCCGCCATGGACACCGCATAGCCCAGCGCAATGCCTAAAACGCCGCCCAGCGCGGAGGTGGTGGCCGCTTCCACCACGAACTGTGCCAGAATGGTGCGCTCCTTTGCGCCCAGCGCCTTGCGGATGCCGATCTCGCGGGTGCGCTCGGTCACCGACACCAGCATGATATTCATAATGCCGATGCCGCCCACCAGCAGCGAAATGCTGGCAATACCGGTAAGTATCACGATGACCATGTTGATCATCTTGTTCATTTCCTCCAGCCACTCGCTGGCGCTGTACACATAGTAGCCGTTTTCGGTCTTGAGGATCGACATCAGTTCCTCTTCCATCGTGGTCTTGGCCTCGTTGGCAAAGTTTTCGTCGGTCATCACCGCCGTATAGTTGTTGACCGAGCTCTGGCTGGAGAGCCGCATCACGGTGGTATAGGGCAGGTAAACGCAGTCATCGTCGCTGCCCTGCTGCATGGTAGGGTCGCTGACCTTGGCTGCCAGCACGCCCACGATGCGGAACTTGTTAGCACCGATCTTGAGCGTCTGCCCCACACCGTTGCCGCCAAAGGCCACCCGGTTCAGGTAATCGCCAATGATGCAGACCTGCTTGTTGTCCTGCATATCCATGTATTGCAGGCCGCGTCCCTGCGCGAGCTGGTAGTTTTTCATTTCGGTGTAGCTTTCGTCCACGCCGCTTATATGGGACCAGCGGTAGCTGGTGGTGCCGATCTTCAGCGTGCCGCTGGCGTTGCCGCTGAACTCGATCTGGGGCGACACCGCCTTGATCAGGTCGGAATGCCGCTGGCAGATGTCATACATCTCCTCCACCGGCACGGTACGGGAGCCGTAGCCCCACACCTGAATGCTCAGGGTGTTAGTGCCCAGTGCGGAAAAGCTGTCCCGCATACTTTTGGTCATGCCGTTGCCCAGACCTACGATGACGATGACCGCCATCACGCCGATGATGATGCCCAGCATGGTCAGAAAGGTGCGCAGCTTGTTGCTCCACACGTTCTGGATGGCCTGCCGGAAGGTTTCAAAGATCATGCCTGTTCCTCCTTTTCCGGCGTTTCGGGCAGCAGGGTGGGCTGCACCATGGCCTCCGGTGCGTGGGAGTCGCCGTCATACACCACCTGACCGTCCTCCAGCCGGATGATGCGGTCGGCCTGCACGGCAATAGAGTTGTCGTGGGTAATCAGCACCACGGTGTGTCCCTGCTTGTGCAGCTGCTGCAAAAGCCCCAGCACCTCGCGGCCGGTATGGGAGTCCAGCGCGCCGGTGGGCTCGTCCGCCAGAATGACTGGCGGGTTGCGCACCAGTGCCCGCGCAATGGACACACGCTGCTGCTGGCCGCCGGAAAGCTGGTTGGGGCGGTTTTTCAGCTTATCGCCAAGCCCCACCTGCTCCAGCACCTCCCGGGCGCGGATGTGGCGGTCGGCGCGGGAGATGCCCGCATACACCAGCGGCACCTCCACGTTTTCCATCAGGTTCAGCTTGGGCAGCAGATTGTATTGCTGGAAGATAAAGCCCAGCATCTCGTTGCGGATGGCGGCCAGCTCGTTGCGGTTCATCTTGCCCACATCCCGGCCGTTGAGCCGGTAGGTGCCATGGGTGGGCACATCCAGACAGCCGATGATGTTCATGCAGGTGGATTTGCCCGAGCCGGACTGGCCCACGATGGCCACGAACTCGCCTTTTTCGATTTTCATGGTGATGTGGTCGGCAGCCTTTACCGTGGTATCGCCCATCTGGTAATATTTGCACACCGCATCAAACTCGATCAGAGCGCTCATTCATCCCTCCTGCGTCAATCCACCACGACTGCGCCGGCCTCGGCGGGGTCGATGCCGTCTGCCGGTTCGTTGCCGTCTGCTGCGGGGGCTTCACCGTTTTCCGTTTCCTCCGGCAGCGTCTCCTCGCCGCCCTCAGTGAGGTCTGCGGCATTTTCGGCACCGCCGATTACTTCGCCGTCAGAGTAGTCATAGCCGCCGTCGTCATAGTAGCTGTCGCTGCTCACAGAGCTGGGGTCGTAAGCGATGGTATCGCTCTCGGACAGGCCGCTGGTCACCTGCGTATAGTTGTCATCGCTGACACCGGTCTTGACCTTGACGTACACATAGCCCTCCGGTGCGCTCATGGAGTCATCGGCGTTCACAGCACTGGGCGAATCCTGCCGCACCAGCACATAATTGCCCCGCACGATGGCGGCGTTAGGCACCGTGAGCGCATTTTTCGCCTGCGCCACCACGATCTCGGCGTTGGCATTCATGCCCGGGCGCAGACCGGTAGTCTCGTCGATGCGTACGGTCACCGGGTAGGTGGTAGTGCCGCCGCTGGTATCGCCCTTCATGGACACACGGGTGACCACGCCCTCGTAGGTCTTATCCTTCACGGCGTCTGCGGTCACCTGTACGGACTGCCCCACCTTCAGGCTGCTGACCTGCAGCTCATCCACGTTGATGGTCATTTCCAGATAGCTCAGGTCGTAAATGGTGCACAGATCGGTGCTGGTGCTCAGGGCATCGCCCACCTTGGCGTTCTTTTCGATGATGGTGCCGCTGATGGGCGAGGTGATGGTGTAGTTATCCATGGTGTCCTGCAGATTCTTCATGGACAGTTCCGCGCCGCGCAGGGTCTCGGAGGCAGACTGGATGGACTCGGTCAGTTCCTCACCGCTGAGGGTCAGGATGATATCATCCTTGTTCACGGTGCCGCCCTCCCGCACATTGATAGCGGTCACGGTGCCGGAAGCCAGCGCAGTCAAGGTGCGCTCGGCCTGATACTGGAAGTTTGCCGCTGCAATGGAGCTTACCCCGTTGACGGTAGCCGTTGCAGCCTGTGCCGTGGTCAGACCGCCTGCGTTGGACACCGAGATGGTCACAGTGCGGGTAAGCAGGTTGCCGGTGCTCAGGGCATCGGTGCCGGTCACGGCGGTAATAGTGCCGGGCAGCACCTCAAAGGTACCGTCCAGCGTCACCTCGGCGGTCTGCCCTACCGAGAAGTTGGCAGCATCCGCAGCCGGGAACTCCAGCACCAGATTCATCTTGGAGCTGTCCCGCACCACAGCCACTTCCTGACCGCTCTTTACCTCATCGCCCTTGTTCACCTTCAGGCTGCTGACGACACCCGCCACCTCGGCGCGGACATACTGGCGGTCGGCGGTCTTATCGTAGCTGCGCTGCGCCTGCTGTAAGGTGATGGCTGCCTGCTCCACCTTGGTGGTGGCGTCGGAGGAATCCACCGTGTACAGCACAGTGCCCTCTTCCACGATATCGCCCTCTTCAAAGCTGCCGGTCAGCACCTTGCCGGACACCAACGATTTTACGCTGTAAGTATTGGCGGGCTTCAGCGTGCCGGTGCCACTGAGCGTGTTGGAGACATCCCGGGTCTCGGGCATGGCTTCCGTATAGGAAGTATCCACGTTTGCGGGCTTTGCGCTCTTGGGCTTCAGCAGCCACCAACCGCCGGCCAGCACCACGATAGCCACCGGCACCAGCCACTTCCAGTTCTTTTGGGCAAAGGCTGCCGCGCTGCCTTTTTTCGGTGCAGCTGCTGCGTCCTGCTGGTCGGCGGGCTGTTTAGACTTGTTCCAGATCATTCTTGCCGTTCCTCCTAGGTTCTTTTATGACAAAGCGTTTTTTATAAAAAACGTCCATCAGAAACTCATATTTGTAGTGTAGCGCATTTTGCCCCGATAAACAAGCGTCCAATTTTCGTTTCACGGCATTTCCACAAAGTTTCAGACTTTTTTAACAAAGAACGGCTTTCTTTGTGCGCCGCTGAGCAGCTGCGTTTTCTTTTATAATACGATCCGAACCGCCTCTCCCCTGCTCTCCTACCTGTGAAAAAGGGATCCTGAAAAGCCCGCAGGCTTTTCAGGATCCCAGATAAAAAATCAGCCGGACCCGAAGGCCCGGCTGATCTGCTCTTTTTTTACCCTGCGTCTGCGGTAGGTTCTACCACCACATACACGCCTGCGGGCACACAGGCGGCCCATGCGCCGTCCTTGTCCAGCCAGCCGAATTGCTCACAGACATGGTCCGGGCACTGACTGTCCAAAAACGCGATGGCACCATCCTTCACCTGCAGGTGCACGATGTAGTCCCCTACCTCGTACAGGTAATCGTGATCCTGCGCAAGGGGCAAAGTCTCGGTAACGCCGTCACCGAAATCCACAACGGCCTGTAAGCCGCTGCCCTTGGCGGGGTGCTGCACCCGCACCGCAAGAAAAATACCTGCGGCCAGTACCAGCACCACCAGTGCAAAGATCACATTTTTCTTCCACGCGCTGCCCTTGGGGGCGGCGGTGTCAGAGCTGTTTTGCTTTATGCTCATGCAGCGTACTTGCTGGCAGCTGCACCGGCAATGCGGCCAAAGACGGTAAAGTCGGCCACAGCGTTGCCGCCCAGACGGTTTGCACCGTGCACGCCGCCGGTCACCTCACCTGCTGCGAACAGGCCGGGGATCACAGAGCCGTCAGCCTTCAGCACCTCGGTGTTGGTGTTGATCTTCAGGCCGCCCATGGTGTGGTGCACACCTGCGGTGACCTTGATGGCGTAGTAGGGAGCAGTATCCAGAGCCTTTGCAAAGCTGGTGCGGCCAAAGTCGGGGTCGTTCTTGGCGGCAACGTAGCCGTTCCAGGTCTTCATGGTCTCGGCAAAAGCAGCCTCGTCCACGCCCATGGCCTTTGCCAGTTCCTCGTAGGTCTGGCCGGTCACAGTGTAGCCCTTCTTGATGTAGCCCTGAATGACGCTGGAGGCATCGACCATAGCCTGATCCACCACCAGCCAGCTGTAGCTGCCGGTCTGAGCGATCTCGGCAGCGGAAACCACGTCACGGGTGCCCACTTCGTCGATGAAGCGCTTGCCCTCGGCGTTGATCAGCACAGCGCCGTCGCCGCGCAGACCCTCGGTGATCAGGGCAGCGGTGTTAGCCTCCACGGTGGGGTGGATCTGGATCTGATCCATGTCCACAGTGTCAGCGCCCACAGCGGTAGCCATCTCAATGCCCTGACCCTGTGCGCCTGCGGCGTTGGTGGTCATAAAGCCCTTCAGCTCAGGCTTGTACTCGGTGACCATGTCCAGATTTGCGCCGAAGCCGCCGGTGGTCAGCACCACAGCCTTGGCATTCACAGTGATGGTCTCGCCGGTGGAACCGGTAGCCTTCACGCCCACAACGGCACCGTTAGCATCGGTCAGCAGCTCGGTAGCGGTGGTGTTCAGCAGGGTCTGCACGCCGGCCTTGTCGCAGTTCTCCTGCAGCAGGGGGATCATGTAGGAACCCACAGAAACGGTCTTGCCCTCAGCATTCACGGGGCGGTGGATACGCTTGACGGATGCGCCGCCGAAGCTGGAAACGCTGTGCAGGGTGATGCCGTGCTCGTCCAGCCAGTCGATGGCGTCAGCGCTGTTAGAGCACAGAGTCTCCACCAGAGCGGGGTCGTTGATGCCCTTGCCGCCGATCATGGTGTCCAGCTCCATCAGCTCCACAGAGTCGAAGTAGCCCTTGGGGTCTGCCTGATAAGCTGCCCACTGCTCAGAAACGGTCTTTGCCAGAGCGGTGATGGTAGCGTTGTCGGCATACTTTTCAGCAGCGGTCTTCAGGGTCTTTTCCACGCCTGCAGACTCGCCGAACTCGTTTTCGTCCTGATACACGGTGTCACCGGCGTTCATGCCGCCGGTAGCGCGCACGGAGTTGCCGCCCACCATGGGCTGGCTCTCCAGAATGACCACGCTCTTGCCCTCGGCAGCAGCAGTGATGGCAGCAGTCATACCTGCTCCGCCTGCACCCACGATGGCAATGTCTGCGTCAATGGTAGAGTCCTCGGCCTTGGTCGTGTCGGCCTTGACCTCGGTCTTGTAGTCATCAGCGTTCAGGCCGGCTGCGACCAGAGCGGCAGCAGCAGCTTCCTTGATGGCGTCAGAGGTGATGGTTGCAGTGGCCACGCCGTCCACGGCAATGCTGCCGCTCTCGGCAATCGCGCCGGGCAGCTGCTCCAGAGCCATAGTGCCGATGCCGGGGGTCTCGTCCTTGCCCTCAGCGGTACAGCCGGTGATCTTGCCATCGGTCAGGGTCAGGGTGACGGTAACATCGCCGCCCATGCCCTTGGCGGTGCCGGTGAACTCGCCGGACACGCCTGCGGTGGAGGAGGCAGGCTTGCTGCCGCAGCCGTAGCCCAGCAGGCTGACGCTTACAACAGCCGCCATGGCCAGTGCAGCCACGCTCTTGCGGATCTGATTCTTTTTCATTGTTTCATCCTTCTTATTTTGGGTTGCTTGTGTTCGGATATCTATCAGCAAAAAAGGGGGAGCTGCTTATTCGGAAAGCAGCTCCCCCTCGCTGAAACTTAGGAAAGACTTAGGCGTTAGCCTGAGCTGCAGCAACAGCGCAGGCAACGGTAGCGCCGACCATGGGGTTGTTGCCCATGCCGATCAGACCCATCATCTCAACGTGTGCGGGCACAGAAGAAGAGCCAGCGAACTGAGCATCGCCGTGCACGCGGCCCAGAGAGTCGGTCAGGCCGTAGCTTGCGGGACCTGCAGCCACGTTATCGGGGTGCAGGGTACGGCCGGTGCCGCCGCCGGAAGCAACGGAGAAGTACTTCTTGCCGTTCTCGATAGCCCACTTCTTGTAGGTACCGGCAACCAGATGCTGGAAGCGGACGGGGTTGGTGGAGTTACCGGTGATGGAGCACTGCACGTCCTCCTTCTTCATGATGGCAACGCCTTCCATAACGTCGTTAGCGCCATAGCACTTAACGGCTGCACGCTCACCCTCGGAGAAGGGGATCTCCTTGACCACAGTCAGGGTCTGGGTGGGGATATCGTACTCGGTCTGCACATAGGTGAAGCCGTTGATACGGGAAATGATGTAAGCTGCGTCCTTGCCCAGACCGTTCAGGATGACGCGCAGGGGGGCCTTACGGACCTTGTTTGCGGTGCGGGCGATGCCGATAGCACCCTCAGCAGCAGCAAAGGACTCGTGGCCTGCCAGGAAAGCGAAGCAGGTGGTGTCCTCGCTCAGCAGACGAGCGCCCAGGTTGCCGTGGCCCAGACCGACCTGACGCTGCTCAGCAACAGAGCCGGGGATGGTGAAAGCTTCCAGGCCCTCACCGATTGCAGCTGCACACTCGGCAGCGTCGGTCAGGCCGCGCTTCACAGCGATAGCGGTGCCCAGAGTGTAAGCCCAGACAGCGTTATCAAAGCAGATGGGCTGCACGCCGCGGACGATCTTGTCGCAGTCGATGCCCTTAGCGAGGAGCATCTCGTTGCAAGCGTCCAGAGACTCCAGACCGTTAGCCTTCAGGCATGCCTCGATTTTAGGCATACGGCGATCCATAGATTCAAAAGTTGCCATTGAGTTGTTCCTCCTCTCTTATTCCTCACGCGGGTCGATGTACTTCACAGCGCCCTGCTCCTTGCTGAAGCGGCCGTAAGTACCCACGTTCTTCTCGTAAGCCTCGTTGGGGGTCTTGCCGTGACGGATATCCTCCATCATCTTGCCCAGCTTGACGAACTGATAGCCGATGACCTCATCGTTAGCGTCCACTGCCAGCTTGTTGATGTAGCCCTCGGTCAGCTCCAGGTAGCGCACGCCCTTCTCCTTGGTGGAGAAGATGGTGCCGGTCATGGAGCGCAGACCCTTGCCCAGGTCGTCCAGACCTGCGCCGATGGGCAGACCGTCCTCAGAGAAAGCGGTCTGGCTGCGGCCGTAAACGATCTGCAGGAACAGCTCGCGCATAGCCACGTTGATGGCGTCGCACACCAGGTCGGTGTTCAGAGCTTCCAGAATGGTCTTGCCGGGCAGGATCTCGCCTGCCATAGCAGCAGAGTGGGTCATGCCGGAGCAGCCGATGGTCTCCACCAGAGCCTCTTCGATGACGCCGTTCTTGATGTTCAGAGACAGCTTGCAGGTGCCCTGCTGAGGTGCACACCAGCCCACACCATGGGTGTAGCCGCTGATGTCCTTGATCTCATAGGCCTTGACCCATGCACCCTCTTCGGGGATGGGAGCCGGACCATGCTTAGGACCTTTGGTGATCGGGCACATATTCTGTACTTGCTGCGAATAGGTCATAATCATACTCTCCTTTTGACAAATGTCGCTTTGGCAGCACAAAACCGCCGCCGCGCCCTGCCGGCACAGCTGCTGCTCCATACTGCTTGCATCCGAACCGGGTGCGCTGCTCTCTTTCAGCGCCTGCACCGGTACTACCACGCATGATTTTATTATAGAGAAAACGGACGAATTTTGCAAGTCATTTCCTGCAAAAAGTACAGCCGGGTTTTACGGTCATGCGCCACTAACTGTCATTTCCACCGCTTTACACAAAACAGTCGTCAAGTTTTTGTCAATTCTGCCGTAAGCACCGGCAAACTTTTTACAGCCTTTTCTTTTTGCGCGTTTCAGCGCGGGTCTTTCTGCACCGGATGCAGCGCCCAAATGGCCGCAAAACCCGCCGCCGCACCGGCCATGGCAAGCAGGTGCCGCCCGTTTTCCAGCGCCAGCAAGTTAGCTGCAAAGGGGAATGCAAGGCTGCCCACGCTCTGCCCCAGTGCCAGAAAGCCGTAGTTCACCCCCGCATGGGGCAGGCCGAACAGGTCGGTGGAAAGGGCGGGCAGCACCGCCGCCAGCGCCGAGTAGCAGAAGGTAAGCCCGGCGTAGCACACTACCACCCACCAGCCCCGCGCCGCCCAGAACGCCGCCGACAGCGCAAGCGAAGCCGCAAACAGCCCAAGGTCGGTGGCTCGGCGGCCAATGTGGTCGCTGAGCATGGGCATCAGCATCCGGCCTGCGGCGCTGCCCACGCTGCCCAGTACGATGCTCCACAGTGCGGCGGTCTCGTCCAACCCGCGCTCCATGCCCAGCTTTAGAATGATGGGGCTGAACAGCAGCACCGCCGGGGTGGAAAAGCACACTGCGCCTGCGCACAGCCAATACTGCTTTGTGCGCAGCATCTGCCCCGGGGAGAGGTCGAGGGTGTTTTTGCCGCTTGGCTGCTGCTTTTTCTGCGGCGGGTCGCTGAGCACCGCGCTGCCCGCAAGACACACCGGCAAAGTGAGCGCACCCAGTGCCCAGAACGCGCCCCGGATCCCCTGCACCGGGCCAAAGCCCCGCAGCGCCGCCCGGACGAATACCGTAAGGAACGCACCGGAAAGTCCCACCGCCCCGCCGATGACTCCGGTGGCCAGCCCCTTGCGCCCCGCGTACCACTTTTGCGCGCAGGACTGGATGGACGGGTACAAAAAGGCCGTACCCAGCCCCGCCGGGATGCTGAAGGCCAGAAAGAACCCCCACCCTGCCCGGCTCGGCAGAAAGGCCGCCGCAAAAAAGCCGCCGCAGAGCAGGGCTGTGCCCCACAGCGCCGCGCAGCGTGGGCCCTTTTTGTCCTGCAAAAAGCCGCCCAGCACACACCCCACCCCAAAGGCGGCAATGAGCAGGGCAAAGGCGTAGCCTGCCCCCTGCTCCGAAAGGCCGTATTCCTCCATGACCGGCTGCTGAAATACGCCCCACGCCGCTGGTAAGCCGGTAAGCACCTGAATGGCTGCCCCCGCAGCCAGAATAGTCCACGGGTGTTTTGCTGCAAACTGCTGCTTCATATTTTCACCTCAAAGATTTGTGCAATTTGCGATAGTGTGCCCATTTGGATTGACAATCCGGCATTATCCTTTATAATGGTAAAGTACTGAGTTAAAAACGCTCCCGCCCCTTTTCAGGCATCGAGGGCGGGTACAATTTACAGATAGAGAGGAATTACTGTTATGAAAACACAGGCTTTGAAGGGTATGCGGGATCTACTGCCCGCTGAGCAGACCCTGCGCGATTACATTCAGGGCAAGATTCTGGAGACCTACCGCTCTGCCGGCTTTGAGCGCATTTCCACCCCCATGCTGGAGGATATGGAAAATCTGGACAAATCCGAGGGCGGCGACAACCTGAACCTGATCTTCAAGGTGCTCAAGCGCGGCGACAAGCTGACTGCCGCCCTGAACACCGGCGACCCCAAGCAGCTGTCCGACATGGGTCTGCGCTACGACCTCACCCTGCCGCTGAGCCGCTACTACGCCGCCAACAAGGATAAGCTGCCCAGCCCCTTCAAGGTCATCCAGACCGACCGGGTGTTCCGCGCCGAGCGCCCGCAGAAGGGCCGTCTGCGGGAGTTCGTGCAGTGCGACATCGATATTCTGGGCGATGCTTCCCCCAACGCCGAGGTGGAGCTGATCGACGTGACCACCCGTGCACTGCTGAACATCGGCTTTACCGGCTTTACCGTTAACATCAACGACCGGCGCATCCTGCGCGGGATGCTGGAGAGCATGGGTTTTGCCGTCGACACGCTGGATTCCGTCTGCATCACCTTTGATAAGATGGACAAGATCGGTGTCAACGGCGTGAAGGCTGAGCTGATCGAAAAGCAGCTGCCGGAAAGCGCCATCCAAGCACTGGCAGACTTTATTGCCGCCGGGGACGTAACGCTGGACGCTGTGGCTGCCCGCTGCGCCGACCCCGCCATTGCCGATGACCTGAAGTATGTGCTGGCTACCGCCAACACGCTGGCTGCCGGACGCTATCAGGTAGCTTACTGCCCCAGTCTGGTGCGCGGTCAGGGCTACTACACCGGCATGGTGTTCGAGGTGACCTGCCCGCAGTTCAGCGGTGCTGTGGCCGGCGGTGGACGCTACGACAACATGGTGGGCAAGTTCCTTGGCGTGCAGGTGCCCGCCGTGGGCTTCTCCATCGGCTTCGAGCGGGTGTGCGGTATTCTGCTGGAGCAGGGCTACCAGATCCCCGGCGCAAAGCAGAAGATTGCCCTGCTGTATGGCAAGGGTACCGACTTCCCCGCCGTGCTGAGCAAGGCCGCCGCGCTGCGCGAGCAGTATAACGTCACCGTGCTGCCGCAGGGCAAAAAGCTGGGCAAACAGCTGGGTCAGCTGGAAGCCGCAGGCTTTGCGGGTGCAGCCTTTATGGACAAGGACGAGGTAAAGATCTTCGCCCAGCAGTAAACTGGCCCGCCTGACGATTTTAAAATTTGTGGGGCAGAAACGTCTGCGGACGTTTCTGCCCCACTTTTTTCAGCCGTCACGACACTAAAAAAGCAGCCCCGCCGGTGCTCCGGCGGGGCTGCTTTTGCGTAACAGTGTATTTTTTAGAACTCGATCTTGCTCTCGATGTAGCTCTTCAGCTCGCTGATGGGCATACGCACCTGCTCCATGGTGTCGCGGTCACGGACGGTGACACAGTTGTCGGCAGCAATGCCCTTGGCCTCGTCGCCCACGGTGTCAAAGTCCACGGTGATGCAGAACGGGGTGCCGATCTCATCCTCGCGGCGGTAGCGCTTGCCGATAGAACCGGTATCGTCGTAATCCACCATGAAGTACTTGCTCAGCTCATTGCGGATCTCCATGGCCTTCTCGCCCAGCTTCTTGCTCAGGGGCAGCACGGCGCACTTGTAGGGAGCCAGAGCCGGATGCAGATGCAGCACGGTGCGGACATCCTCCTTGCCCTTGCTGTCGGTCAGGTGCTCCTCGTCGTAAGCCTCGCACAGGAAGGCCAGCGCCACGCGGTCACAACCCAGAGAGGGCTCGATGACGTAGGGGATGTAGTGCTCGTTGGTCTCGCTGTCGAAGTACTCCAGGCTCTTGCCGGAAGCCTCCTGATGGCGGGTCAGGTCGTAGTTGGTACGGTCTGCAATGCCCCACAGCTCGCCCCAGTCGGTGAACGGGAAGGCGTACTCGATATCAGTGGTAGCACGGCTGTAGAAGGCCAGCTCTGCGGGCTCGTGGTCACGCAGGCGCAGATGCTCCTTCTTGATGCCAAGGCTCAGCAGCCAGTTCTCGCAGTAGTCCTTCCAGTAAGCAAACCAGTCCAAATCGGTGCCGGGCTTGCAGAAGAACTCGCACTCCATCTGCTCGAACTCGCGGGTGCGGAAGGTGAAGTTGCCCGGGGTGATCTCGTTGCGGAATGCCTTGCCCACCTGACACACACCGAAGGGCAGCTTGCGGCGGGTGGTGCGCTGGATGTTGGCAAAGTTGACAAAGATGCCCTGTGCGGTCTCGGGACGCAGATAGCAGGTGGAGGAGCTATCCTCGGTCACGCCGATGGCGGTCTTGAACATCAGGTTGAACTTGCGGATGGGGGTAAAATCATGCTTGCCGCACACGGGGCAGACGATATCCTCGTGCTCTGCGATGAAAGCGTCCATCTCGTCAAAGCTCATGGCGTCCACGTTCACCTCGGGGTGCTCCTCACCGATCAGCTTGTCGGCGCGGTGGCGTGCCTTGCAGGCGCGGCAGTCCAGCAGGGGGTCCGAGAAGCTGGACACATGGCCGGTGGTCACCCAGGTCTGGGGGTTCATGATGATGGCAGCATCCAAACCCACGTTATAAGGGCTTTCCTGCACAAACTTTTTCAGCCATGCCTTTTTGACGTTGTTCTTGAACTCCACGCCAAGGGGGCCGTAGTCCCAGCTGTTGGCCAGACCGCCATAGATCTCGGAACCGGGGAACACATAACCACGGTTCTTGCAAAGATTGACGATCATGTCAAGGGTCTTTTCGCTCTGTTCCATTGTAGTACATCCTTTCCGTCCGCGGCTGGTTTGCCGTGTCGTATCGTGTTGTGTTCCGGCGGCTTTTCCCACCGCCGGGCGTGCTTGTGGCTTGCGCAAGCACAGTATATTTACTGTACCATGTTTTGCCCCGCTTGTAAAGCCCGGCAAACAGTTCAGCTGCGCTCTGTCAGGTATTTTACCAGCAGGCGGTACAGGGTATCCGGGTCAATGGGCTTGGGCAAGTGCTCATTCATGCCGGCTTCCAGTGCCCTGTTGCGATCCTCCACAAAAGCGTTGGCCGTCATGGCAAAAATGGGAATAGTCTTTGCATCCGGGCGGTCCATGGCACGGATGGCGCGGGTGGCCTCGTGGCCGTCCCGTACCGGCATCATCACATCCATCAGAATGGCGTCAAAGCCGCCCACCGGCGAGGCTGCAAAGGCTTCCACCGCCTGCTGTCCGTCGGCGGCTTTGGTCACCTTTATGCCCACATCGCTTAGCAAAAATTCCATGATCTCCATATTCAGGGCGTTGTCCTCGGCCAGCAGCAGCCGCCGCCCACGCAGCACGGTAAGGTCTGTCTGCTGCCGCTCCGGCTCTTCGGTTGCAGTGTTGTCGATGGCAAACGGCAGGGTGATGGTGTAAGTCGTGCCTACGCCCTGCTTGCTTTCCACCCCGATGGTACCGTCCATCTTATCCACAAGACTTTTGGCAATGGACATACCAAGGCCGGTGCCGCCGTATACCGAGCGTGCCCCGGCATTCTCCTGCGCAAAGGGTTCGAACATCCGCTTCTGGAACTCCTCGCTCATGCCGATGCCGGTATCTGCGCAGACAAAGCAGATCTGCACCTTGTCCCCATTGCTGCTCAGCTCAAAGCAGTCCAGCATCACCCGGCCCTTTTCCCGGTTATACTTGATGGCATTGCTGAGCACATTCATCAGCAGCCGCTTGACGTGCAGCGGGCTGCCCACCAGCCGGGGATGCGGCAGCCTGCCGTATTCCCGGTGCAGCACGATTCCGCGCTCTGCCGTCTGTTTTTCCAGCACGTCCGTAATCTCGTGCATCAGCTCAGGCAGATCAAAGGGCACACTTTCCAGCACCACCTCGCCGGACTCCAGCTTGCCCATGTCCAGCACCTCGTTCACCAGCTCCAGCAGCAGGGTGGAGGCCTCCCAGATCTTTTTGCGGCAATCGGCCTGCCGTGCCATATCCTCCGGGCAGCGGTCGCCGACCTGCACCATGCCCCGGATGCCGTTGATGGGGGTGCGGATATCGTGGCTCATACGCTGCAAGAACTCAGTTTTGGCAAGGTTTGCGCTCTCTGCTTTCAGCGCAGCCGCCTTGAGGGTCTCCTGGTACTCCTGCTCCCGGCGCAGCTGCTGCTCCCGGTAGCGCTGGTCGGTCTTGCCACGCAGCAACTGTAGCAGGAACAGAACGACCATGTAAGCAAAGGCAGCCATGCTCACATTGCGCATGGTAGAGACATATACCTCCTGCTCCGGGCGGTAAACATAGATATAAAAACTGCGTCCCTGCCCTACGATGCCGTAGGCGTACTGCTGCCCGGTGGCGCTGCGCACATGGATCATGCCGCCGTCGGTGCTGCGCGCTTTTAAGGCAGAAAGGGTGGGGTTTTCGTCCACAGTGGTATCCAGCAGAGAAGTGTCGTTGCTGGCCACGATGCGGTCACCACGGGTCACCACGATGGTGCCGTCCACGGCGGGGTTATAGCCCTGCACGCAGTTCTGGTAGGAAAGGTTGTAATTGTGCACATATTCTGCTGTGGTGCGGTAGTACACCACGATCACCCCGTCCCCGTCCTTCCGGGCACAGGCTGCGGTGTCCACATAGGAGCTGTCCTCCTTTTCCATCCGCCCGGCGTAGACCTGTTCCGGGTGGTCGGCTACCTTCAATACGATAGAACCGGCCAGTTCCTTTTCCATCTGTGCCCGGATCTGCGGGTCAGCCGTCCGGCCATCCTGTGAGGCACCGCACAAGATTTTGCCCTCTGCCGAAAGCACAAGGATGCCGCTGAGGGTATAATCCTGCAAATATTCTTCCATAGCGGCATCGTCCAGCACCCGCCCGGGGTTTTCCTGCTGGTCCCGGGCGATCTCGCTGCACAGATGCTGAGCGTTTTCCATCATCCGCATCAGGCTTTTGGTCTCGGAGGCAAGGTTCAGGTTATCGTAGCCGGTGCACTGCTCCTTAACATAGCTGATGGTATCCTCAAACTGTTTTTCTGCATTTTGCAGGTCGCTGTGCGCCGAAAGCCCCAGCACACCGCCCAGCAGCAACAGTCCCGCAAGCGCACACACCATAATGAACTGCTTCTGGTTGAAAATACTCTGGTTCTTTTCCATTCCGTCACGCATGGGTGCCGTCCTCCAGTCCATCCAGATAGTGCTCGGGGTCGTCCAGATAGCGGCTCACGATCTGGCGGACGGTACCGTCTGCCAGCATCTCCTGAAACACCTCCGTCAGCTGCTGCGGCAGGTCATCGCCGCGATTTTTGGCAAAGGCAACGCCCAGCCGCGCCGTCATCAGCGGCTCCGACAGAATGCGGTATTCTACGCTGTAATCTTTCATAAACTGCCGGATGGCGCTTTCGTGGGCAGCTAAAGCATCCGCATAGCCCTTGATCAGGGTGGTGTAGAGCAGATCCCGGTTCTGCAGGGAATACAGCCTGCGCAGCCGGGGCAGACCATTCTGCTCTGCGTTCAAAAACAGTTCCTCCGGCTTTGTGGTGGACTGCACCGCCACTACCTTGTCGGCCAGATCCTGCAGGGTGTAGATGTCGCTGTCAGAGCGCACCGCCACCACCTGACGGCTGTACAGATAAGGCCCTGCCCAGTGGTATTCTGCCTCGCGGCCATCCATGGAAAAGCTGCCCCAGATGCAGTCGATGGTGCCGTTTTCCACCAGTTCCTTCTTCTTTTCCCAGTCGATGGTCACAAATTTCACCCGGTAGCCCAGCCGCTTAAACGCCTCGGTAGCCAGTTCCACGTCAATGCCGGTGGGTGCACCGTCCGTGCCCATATAGTTGAAGGGCGGGTAGTTATCGCTGCCCACCACGATGACCGGCATTGCAGCCGTATAGCTGTCGGCTTTTCCGGTATGCAGGCAGCCGCAAAGCAGCGCCGCGCACATTGCCAGCGCCAGCAGACAGGCAGCCAGCCGCAGTCCTCTTCTGTGTTTTTTCATGGTTCTTCCATCCTGTGTTTTTTGCTGCTTTTTGTAATAGAATGCTCCACGCTATCAGTATAATAAAAACTGTTCCAAAAGAAAAGCCAAAAATTGCTTTTCCGGCAGGTTTTAATATTTCTGTAAAAAGAGCTCCCGGAGCGCCTGCGAACGCTCCGGGAGCCAAAATAAAACTTTTTACTTGTGGTACTTCATGCCCGCATTGATGGTACAGGCGCGGTAGATCTGCTCGGTGAGCACCAGCCGTGCCAGCTGATGGGGCATAGTGATGCGCCCCATGCTGAACTTGAGGGCAGCGGCCTTTTTCACCTCGTCGGACAGGCCGTGGGAAGAACCGATGACAAAGGCCACATCCCCTGCCCCGCTGCCGGCGCGCTGCGCCAGAAACTGCGCCAGCTCGTCGGAGGAGATCTGCTTGCCCTCGATGCACATGGCTACAATGGCAGCCCCCTTGCGCACATTGGAAAGGATGGCCTTGCCCTCCTTATCCAGCGCCTTTTTCACCACGGCGTCCGAGGCGTTTTTCTCCTCGATTTTTTCCTCCGGCAGCTCAATGATGCGGAAGGCAGCAAAGGCCGCCAGACGCTTCTGGTACTCTGCCACGCCCTCGGCGAAATATTTGGCGTTCAGCTTGCCCACACAGATCAGGTCGATATTTTGCATGACTGCTTTCTCTTTTCAGGATAAACGATTTAAAATTGTCTCCGCTTCGCTCTGACAATAACAGCGGAAAGAATACTATTGTTTTCGGGGAAACGGCACGCCTGCGGGCGCTCCGTTTCCCCTATCTTCACAAGAGGGGACTTTTCGGAGCGGCAGTGAATCGCTGCTGTCAAAACAAGGCAATGCCGTTTTCCGCTACGGCCCCTTTCGTGAAAATGCAAATCAGAAAAGGCCGCAGCCTTTTCTGATTTGTCAGATAAAAATAATATTTCCGCTAAGAATGGCAGAGCGAAGCGGAGCCATTTCTCAATAAAAAGCGTTTTACAGCAGGCTCATCTGCTCGCCCTCGTCCTCGGCGCGGATCAGCGCACCGGTGGCCGGCAGGCTGCGCACGCGGTAGCGGTGGGGATTTGCCAGCTCCAAGGTATCCGCCGGCACCACCGAGGCGATGGTCTGGTTCTTTTTCAGGGTGACTACCGCCACGCCCTGACTGTCGCGGGTGGTCTTGGCGGCGATCTGCGCCGTGCCAACCAGCAGCATCCGGCTGGCGCTGGTGCGGATGGCAAGCTCGGTCTCCTCCGGCAGGTAGAGCAGCTTTGCCAGCGACTCCTTATCGCTGTACGCCTTCAGCAGCTTGCGGCGGTTCTGCTTGGTGGCATAGGAACTGAGGGGGATCTTTGCGCACTTGCCGCTGGCAAAGAAGAACAGCATAAAGCCGCTGTAATCGCCGGTGATGACCATGCTCAGCACGTTTTCGCCCTCGTCCATGCCCAGCCGTCCCGGGATAAAGATGCCCATCTGGGCCACCTTGCCGTCCTCCAGCTCTGCCAGACGCACCTTGTACACCTGCTGCTTATCGGTGAAGAACAGCGCCTCCACGTTGTTGCGGGTCTCCAGCTGCTGGATGATCTCATCGCCCTCCTTCAGCTTGTGGGCACCGGCGGTGCGCAGGCTCTGGGGCGGAATTTTTTTAAAGTAGCCCTCCCGGGTAAAGAACACGGTCACCGGGTAGTCCGGCACAGCTTCTTCCTCGGCGGCGGCGTCCTCCTCGGGCAGGTCGTACAAGATCTCACTGCAACGGGGCTTGCCGTATTTTTTTGCTACATCGTTCAGTTCGTTGATGATAATGCGGCGGATGCGGGCGGGCTTTGCCAGCACATCGTTCAGGTCGGCAATGTCCTTTTCCAGCTGCTCGATCTCGCCGGTGCGCTTGAGGATGTATTCCCGATTCAGATGGCGCAGCTTGATCTCTGCCACATAGTCGGCCTGCACCTCGTCGATGCCAAAGCCGATCATCAGGTTGGGCACTACCTCGGTCTCCTCCTCAGTAGTGCGGATGATGCGGATGGCTTTGTCAATATCCAACAGGATGGCGGCAAGACCCTGCAACAGGTGCAGCCGCTTTTCCTTGCCGTGCAGGTCGTAGTAGGTGCGGCGGCGCACGCACTCAACGCGGAAGGCCGTCCACTCCTTCAAGATCTCCCGCACGCCCATGACCCGGGGCTGACCGGACACCAGAATGTTGAAGTTGCAGCTGAAGCTGTCCTCCAGCGGGGTGGCCTTGAACAGTTTTGCCATCAGCTTGTCGGCATCCACGCCGCGCTTGAGATCCAGCGTCAGCTTCAGACCGTTCAGGTCAGTCTCATCGCGCATATCGCTGATCTCCTTGACCTTGCCGGTCTTGACCAGCTCCGCGATCTTGTCCATGATGGCCTCCACTGTGGTGGTGGGCGGGATCTGGGTGACCTCGATCATATTTTCGCCGGGCACTGCATTGTAGCGGGCGCGCACCTTTACGCTGCCGCGGCCATTCTCGTAAATTTCACGCATCTGCGCTTCATCATACAGGATCTGACCGCCGCCCACAAAGTCCGGGGCGGGCATGGTGGTACCGATATCGTGGTGCTCGTCCTTCATCAGCGCCACGGTGGTGGCGCACAGCTCTGCCAGATTGAAGGAGCAGATGTTGCAGGCCATGCCCACCGCGATGCCAAGCGTATTGTTGGCCAGAATGGTGGGGAAAGTGACCGGCAGCAGGGTGGGCTCGGTGGTGGTGCTGTCGTAGTTGGGCACAAAGTCCACGGTCTCTTTGTCGATATCCCGGAACAGCTCCTCGCACACGCCTTCCAGCTTTGCCTCGGTATAACGGGCGGCAGCGCAGGACATATCGCGGCTGTACGCCTTGCCAAAGTTGCCCTTGCTGTCCACAAAGGGCACCAGCAGGCTCTCGTTGCCGCGGCCCATGCGCACCATGGTGTCGTAGATGGCGGCGTCGCCGTGGGGGTTCAGGTGCATGGTGCTGCCCACGATGTTGGCAGACTTGGTGCGTGCGCCCTTGAGCAGACCCATCTCGTACATGGTGTACAGCAGCTTGCGGTGCGCCGGCTTGAAGCCGTCGATCTCCGGCAGCGCGCGGCTGACGATGACGCTCATGGCGTAGGGCATATAGTTGGTTTCCAGCGTGCGGGTAATGGGATCCTCCAGCACGCTGCCTGCGTTTAAGATTTCAACGCCGTCGCCCAGCTGCGGGCGCACCGGCTTTAAGGTTTTCTTGGTCGATTTTTTTGCCATTACAGTTCCTCTCCATAGGGAAAAACCCTCTCAGGCTGCTGCGCAGCCAGCTCCCCCGAGGGGGGAGCTTTTGGGGTCGTCCCGCAAAGTTTCCCTCTTGTGCCAAACCTCTCCCTTTCGGGAGAGGTGGCATCGCGTCAGCGATGACGGAGAGGGTTCTCAGCTCACGTCCAGATCATCCAGATACTCTGCGCCATGCTGGGCGATATGCTCCTTGCGGCCTGCCAGGTTGTCGCCCAGCAGGATATCGAACACCTGCGCGGTCTGCACCACATCGGTGGGCATTACTTTAATAAGGCGGCGGCTTTCCGGGTTCATGGTGGTCAGCCACATCATCTCGGGGTCGTTCTCGCCCAAGCCTTTGGAGCGCTGGATGGTGTATTTTTTGTCCCCGATCTCTTCCAGAAAAGCGGCCTTTTCCGGCTCGGTGTAGGCGAAATAAGTGCGATCCTTCGTGCTAATCTCGTACAAAGGCGACTCCGCGATATACACATAGCCCTTGTTGATCAACGTGGGAGTAAGGCGGTAGAGCATGGTCAACACAAGGGTGCGGATCTGGTAGCCGTCCACGTCGGCATCGGTACAGATGACGATCTTGTTGAACCGCAGATTATCAAGGTTAAAGGTAGCCAGCTCCTTGTTGTGCTTTCCGCCCAGCTCCACGCCGCAGCCCATCACTTTAATGAGATCCACGATGACATCCGATTTGAAGATGCGGGCATAATCCGCCTTCAGACAGTTCAGAATCTTGCCGCGGATGGGCATGATAGCCTGATATTCACTGTCCCGGCTGGACTTGACCGCGCCCATAGCCGAGTCGCCCTCCACGATGTACAGCTCGCGGCGGGCGGCGTCCCGGGTGCGGCAGTCCACGAACTTCTGCACGCGGTTGGCCAGATCGATCTGAGTAGACAGAGTCTTTTTGATGCTCTGTCGCGTTTTTTCCGCGTGTTCACGGCTCTGCTTGTTCACCAGCACCTGCTGACAGATCTTCTGGGCTTCCTCCGGCTTTTCCAGAAAATACACTTCCAGATAATGCTTAAGGAAATCGGTCATGGCCTGTGAGACAAATTTATTGGTGATGGCCTTTTTGGTCTGGTTCTCGTAGCTGGTGCGGGTGGAAAAGCTGGAGGACACATACACCAGACAGTCCTGCACATCCTGAAAACTGATGGCGCTCTCGCCTTTTTTGTACAGGTTCTTTTCCTTCAGATACTTGTTGATCTGGTAGACAAAGGCAGTGCGCACCGCGTGCTCCGGGCTGCCGCCGTGCTCCAGCCACGAAGAGTTGTGGTAGTATTCCAGCAGCTGTACCTTATTAGAGAAGCAAAAAGCCGCACCCATGCGCACCTTGTAGTCCGGCTGGTCCTCACGGTCCCGGCCCACAGCCTCGCTCTCGCAGCTGAACACGGGGGTTAGGGTGTCCTCCCCTGCTACTTCTGCCACATAATCCGCGATGCCGTTCTGGTAGCACCAGCTTTCGTGCCACGGCTTGCCGGTGGCGGGGTCTTTTTCCTTTTCGTCGGTAAAGTTGAGGGTAAGCCCGGCATTGACCACAGCCTGACGGCGCAGCACATCCTTATAGTAGCTGCCGGGCACATCAATATCGGTAAACACCTCATCGTCCGGCTTCCAGTGGATAATACTGCCGGTGCGGCGTCCCTTGTAAGGTTCCTTTTGCAGGCCGCCCACGTTCTCGCCCTTTTTAAAGTCCAGATGGTAGTGGTAACCATCGCGGTAGATATCGGCGGTCATCCACGCCGAGGCGTATTGGGTGGCGCACAGACCCAGACCGTTCAGGCCAAGGCTGAACTCGTAGTTATCCTCGCCCTCGCCGTACTTGCCGCCCGCGTACATCTCGCAGAACAGCAGCTCCCAGTTGAAGCGTCCCTCGCCGTTGTTCCAGTCCACGGGCATACCGCGGCCAAAGTCCTCCACGATGACGCTGCCGTCCTTGCAGCGGGTCACGTTGATGGTATCGCCGTGGCCATCGCGGGCTTCATCGATGGAGTTGGACACGATCTCAAAGATCGAGTGGGCACAGCCCTCCACACCGTCTGAGCCAAAGATGACTGCCGGGCGCTTGCGCACACGGTCGGCGCCCTTTAACGAGGTAATACTCTCGTTGCCATATTTCTGTTTTCTTGCCATGCTGCTCCTCCCGTCCCGCCGCAGCTGTGCCGCGCAGGACGTCCTGTAATCAAAGCAAGCGCCCGCCCTATCTATTATATAAGAAATATAACAGCATCTCTAAGGGCATAAGCGCCTGTGTTCTTTTCTTTTATTAAACCATAGGTTGTAAAACTTGTCAAATGTTCTTTCTATCTTTCCCTGTGCAGCCCTCTGGCGCGAAAACCGCGAAAAAAGTCGTTCTTATTTTGTGCGCAGAGACGTCATAAAACAAAAACTTTTCAATTTTTTCAAAAAAGTTTGCATTTACCCCTTTACAAAATCGAAATTTCAGGTATAATAATCATCGTCCGGTGCGCCTCTGTAGCTCAGTCGGTAGAGCAGGGGACTGAAAATCCCCGTGTCATTGGTTCGATTCCGATCGGAGGCACCAGTCAGGAGACCCAGCAGGGTTTCCAATATGCGGCCGTAGCTCATCTGGTAGAGCGCCACCTTGCCAAGGTGGAGGTAGCGAGTTCGAGCCTCGTCGGCCGC
>ENA-UERN01000251-UERN01000251.1-human-gut-metagenome-genome-assembly--contig:-NODE-251-length-68479-cov-22.660361_pt1 | contig 68479 bp, 68 predicted proteins | sample MGYA00242950_ERZ507950 | MGnify/ENA primary metagenome ERZ507950 (study PRJEB26167, sample SAMN06115515) | human gut metagenome | host: Homo sapiens | place: China:Ningxia | collected 2014-11-26...
TTTACCGTGTTTTTCCAACACGAAAATAGGTTCCGTTACAAGTTTTTCGATATTGTTCAATTTTCAAGGTCCTGTGCACCTCAGCCGACCGGCTGACGACTTGATTATTTTATCACAGAAGTGATTTTTTGTCAAGCACTTTTTTCGAAGCGTTTTGAACGTTTTGAACTTGGATCGCTTCAAGTTTCTCGGAACAAACCGGAACTTCTCGGCGTCTATTGGTTCTTTTCTCTCGCTTCTCAGCTGGGACTTCAGAAGTCATTCTTTTGTCTCAGCGCTTGGCGCTCAAGTATAATACCATACACCCGCCCGTTTGGCAACCCCTTTTTTCAACTTTTTTGCCCTTTTTTCTCGGTTCGGCTTTTTTACCAGTTTTTTGCATGGAACTCGCACCTCCTTTGACACGATGGATACAACAAAAAGGCAGAGCCGCCCGGATGTGGGCCGCTCTGCCTTCGCTGGGTTTATTGTACTGGATTTCGCAGCGTTCCACAAGGGCCAAGTTTCACAAAAAGAACCCAACAAGCCGCTACGGACTTGACAAGTCCCGCCGCGCCCCTCTATTATAAGAAGGAAAGAGAGGGGTCTGCCATGTCATCTATCACCATCCGCCGCTGCTGCATCGGGGAGGGACGCCCCAAGGTCATCGTCCCCATCGTGGAGCGCACCGAAGCCGCCATCCTGCAAAAAGCCGCTGCGTTTTCCACAAGTTCCGCCGATTGTGTGGAATGGCGGGCCGACTGGTTCGCCGATACACTGGACGCCGACGCGCTGAGCCGCTGCCTGCGCGGGCTGCGGGCTGCGCTGGGTGAGAAGCTGCTGCTCGTCACCTTCCGCACCCAGGCCGAGGGCGGCGAAGCGGCCCTGACCGCCGACCAGTACGCAGCTTTTTGCGCAGCCGTCTGTGCTTCCGGCTGCGCCGACCTGCTGGACATCGAGTTCTTTTCTGCCGGGGAACGCCTGCCCCAATGGATCGCAGCCGCCCACACCGCCGGGGTAAAGGTAGTCTGTTCCAGCCACGACTTCCAGAAGACGCCGCCCCGCGCCGAACTCGTGGAGCGGATGGTCCGGATGCATCAGGCCGGGGCCGACCTGCCCAAGCTGGCCGTCATGCCCACCTGCCGCACCGATGTGCTGGAGCTGCTGGCCGCGACGGCCGAGATGGCCGACCACCACCCCGAAACGCCCGTCATCACCATGAGCATGGGAGCGCTGGGCGCCGTCAGCCGCCTGTGCGGCGAGGCCTTCGGCTCGGCCATGACCTTTGCCAACCCCGGCACCGCCAGCGCCCCCGGCCAGGTGCCGCTGGATGTTGTGGACACCGTGCTGGACAGCCTGCGGCTCTCCTGAACCGCACACAAAAAATCCCCGCCGTTTCGAGATGAAACAGCGGGGATTTCATTTTATCGTTTTATTGCTTTTTCCAGCGGCGCATGACGCCCATGCCCAGCGCATAGGGGCCGGTATGGACGGCAATGGTGCAGCCGATCTGCAACAGGCCGACTTCGCACTTGCTGGTGGGATATTTGGCGCGGAGCGCAGCGCGGGTCTGCATCCACAGACGCTTGCCTTCTTCCTCGTCGTAGCCATAGCCCACGGTGATGCAGTAATCATCCGGGGTCGCATTCCGCTCGGTCAGGTAAGCCATCAGCTGTTCCAGCGCCTTTTCAAAGCTCTTCTGGCGTCCACGGGCCACACCGCCGGAGAAGATCTCGCCTTCCTTGAAAAGGATCATCGGCTTGATGCCCAGGATGTTGGCCGCACGGCCGGTGACCTTGCCGATGCGTCCGCCTTTGATGAGATAGTCGAGGTTGCCCACCGTGAAGAAGATCTGGTTCGTCGCACGCTCTGCGCTCAGCCAGTCCACGGTCTGTTCCAGTGTGCAGCCGCCGTCGCGCATGGCCACGGCATTTTCCACCACGATGGACTCGGTGACGGTCGCCGCCGTGGTGTCCATGACCTCGATCTTCGCGTCCGGGTAATCCTCCAGCACCAGCTCACGGGCATTGCGGGCGCTGCCCACGCAGCCGCTCATTTTGCTGGTGAAGCAGAGGCAGAGCACCGGGCGGCCCGCCTCGACATGGGCGCGGAACGCCGTCTCGAAATCCTCCAACGAAGGCAGGCTGGTCTTGGGGTATGCCGAAGGATTGTCCACCATGAACTGGTAGAAGTCCCGCACCGCGATCTCCGTGCCCTCTTTGCGGTAGTGCTCGCCGTCCAGCGAGACATAGAAGGGGATGACCTCAACATTCAGCCTGGCCGCCGTTTCGGGGGTCAGGTCGCAGGCGCTGTCTGTAATGATATCAAACATAAGTGACGCTTCCTTTTCGATTGCGGTCCGGGAAGGCAGAGCCGATCAGGCGCGATGGATGTATGCCTCGCGCTCTGCGCCGACCGAAATATAGGTGATCTTGCAGCCGACAGCCTTTTCCAGGTACTCCACATAGGCCTGTGCTTCCTTGGGCAGGTCTTCCCACTTGCGGGCTGCGGTGATGTCGCAGTGCCAGCCGGGCAGGTACTCCACCACGGGCTGTGCGGTATCCAGAGCCTCGCCCATGGGGAAGCGGGTGGTCGTGGTGCCGTCGGTCAGCTTATAAGCCGTGACCATGGGGATCTTCTCCATATAGTCCAGCACGTCCAGCAGGGTCAGTGCGACCTCGTCGCAGCCCTGGCAGAAGACACCGTAGCGGCTTGCCACCAGGTCGATGGGGCCGACGCGGCGGGGACGGCCGGTGGCTGCGCCATACTCGTGGCCAGCCTCACGCAGGTCGTGCTTCTCCTCTTCGGTCATGGCCAGCTCAGCGGCAAAGGGGCCGTCGCCGACGCAGGAAGAGTAAGCCTTCATGACGCCGATGGAGTTGGTCAGCTTGTGGCCCGGAATGCCGGCGCCGATGGGTGCATAGGCACCGATGACGTTGGAAGAGGTGGTGTAGGGGTAGATGCCGAAGTCGATGTCGCGCAGAGCGCCCAGCTGGGCCTCGAACAGGACCTTCTTCCCGGCGGCGTCTGCATCGGCCAGGTACTGGCCCACATCGCAGATGTAATCCTTGAAGATGGCGGCATACTTTTCCAGCCATGCCCACATCTCATCCACGCGGATGGGCTCGGCATTGTAGCTGCCCTCCATGACCAGATTCTTGGAATCGACCATGGTCACGAGGCGCTTCTTCACCGACTCGTCCAGATGCAGCAGGTCGCCCATGCGCAGAGTCTTCTTCATGTACTTATCGCCGTAAGCGTATGCAATGCCGCGCTTGGTGGAGCCGAACTGTGCGCCGGTCTTGGACAGACGGGCCTCTTCCAGGCCGTCCTGTGCCACATGGTACGGCATGGTGATGGTCGCACGGTCGGAGATCTTCAGGTTTTCGGGGGTGATGGAGATGCCCTGCTCGCGCAGCTTGTTGATCTCGCCGTCCAGATGGTGCGGGTCGATGACCATACCATTGCCCATCACGCAGACAACATCCGGGCGCAGGATGCCGGAGGGCAGCAGATTCAGCACGAACTTGCCGCGCTCGTTCTTGACGGTGTGGCCGGCGTTGTTGCCGCCCTGATACCGTGCAACGATGTCGTACTCCTGGCTGATCAGGTCGACCATGCGGCCCTTGCCTTCGTCGCCCCAGTTGATACCCGTAATTGCAGTAAGCATAATAAATGACCTCTTTATCCTTTTCAAAAGACAGCCTTTTCCGCGCACTTTGCGCGGGATACGCCACCTTGGGAATCTTGTACCGCACTGTCAAGCAGTCATAACAGTACAAGTATAGTATAGCACGATTCGGCGGGCAAAAAAAGAGGGTCTGCGCAAATTCTTGCACAAACCCGACGTTCCATTTTTAGTTCTTTTTCCCAATCTTGTGGATGGTGCCGTCCGGCTCCTGGATGGAGGTGTTGTTCAGCTGAGCCCGCAGGCTGGCCTTGACGTCGGCCACGTACTCCTGCCGAAGGGCCTGCTGCTCCGCCTTTTCGGCTTCGGTCAGGCCGGTGGTCTTGCTCTTGCGCGCCAGCTCATTGATGCGGGCGATCTTTTCATTCGTCATCGAAGTTCTCCTCTTTTATTCAAAAGTGTGCTATAATAGATTTAGTTTTCCTCTGTACAACCTCTCAGTCTCGCTCACGCTCGACAGCCATTCCCCTTCTGGCGTTTACACGCCACCTCCCCCGGCCGGGGGAGTCTTTCCTAGTAGGGGAGCCTTTGGCGAAACTGGGAACTTTGCGAGGACTGCCAAGGCCTCTCCTACAAGGAGAGGTGGCATTGCGAAGCAATGACGGAGAGGTTGTACGAAGATAAGCTTCACGATTTTATCAGTATATCAAAGGATGCGTTTCATGTCAAAGCAGTTGAATTTTGCACAACAGATGGACGAAGTGTTGAAAACGCTCGGCCCCGCCCGGCCGAAGCTCCTGCTCCACGCCTGCTGCGGCCCCTGTTCCAGCGCCGTGCTGGAGCAGCTGTGCGAGCACTTCGAGATCACCGTGCTCTACTACAACCCCAACACCTGGCCTGCTGCGGAATACCACCGCCGCGGCGAGGAGCTGGAGCGTTTCGTGGCGGCGGCCCACCCGCTGGGCGTGACCGTCGTGGAAGACCGCTACGACCCGCAGGAGTTCTATTCCGCCGTCGCCGGGCTGGAACAGGAGCCGGAGCGCGGGAGCCGGTGCACGGTCTGCTACCGGCTGCGGATGCGCCGGGCCGCGCAGTACGCCCAGGAGCACGGCTTCGCATGGTTCACCACCACCCTGTCCATCAGCCCCCATAAAGACGCCAAGCGGATCAACGAGATCGGGCAGGCGCTCGAAGCCGAATTCGGCGTCAAGCACCTGCCCTCCGACTTCAAAAAGCACAACGGCTATCTGCGCAGCCTGCAATTATCCGAAGAGTACGGCCTCTACCGGCAGGACTACTGCGGCTGCGAGTTCAGCGCCAGAGCAAGAGGCATCGTCTGAACAGAACGCAAAATGTCCCATGTCCTCATCCTTGCGATGCCGGACACGGGACATTTTCATCTACATATCTCAGTACACGACTGCATCCTCTGCCGTGAATCCACCGAGAGAGTTTTCTTTGACCTGAATGCAGAGATAGGTGATGCCGCTGTCCGCTGCTGCGGAGAACTGACGCTTTGCCGCCGGGGCAACCTTCAGCCAGTCACCTGCTGCGAGGTCGACTTCCTCGCCGTCAAGGATGGCTTTGCCCTTGCCTGCAAGGATACCGTAGATTTCCTCATTGTTCGTATGAGAGTGCACGAAAGGCACCCCCACACCGGCCGGAAGCTGGTTGATGCTGACCTCTGCACCGGTCAGTTTCAGCTGATCGTGAAGCTCCACACGTCCTTCGTTTCCAACTGTGATCTTTTCGTAGTTTGTCATAATAGGGACCTCCTGAACAGATTCGCAAGTTTCTTGCTTGTTTCCAGTTTACTGTGCTGCGCATTCAAAAACAAGTACGCACTTTTTTATAACTGTACACTTAAAACAGAGTGTGCTATACTTGACCAGGAGGTGTATGATGATGAAAACAAAAGAGGAACTGCCTGCATGTCCGGTCGCCACAGCGGTCGCTCTGATCGGCGGCAAATGGAAGCTGCTCATCCTGCGTAATCTGAGAACCCGCCCATGGCGGTTCAACGAATTGCAACGGGACCTAGACGGCATTTCGCAGAAAGTTCTGACAGACAGCCTGCGGCAGATGATCGACGACGGCCTCGTTTACCGGCATGACTATCAGGAGCTGCCCCCGCGGGTCGAATACAGCCTGACCGACCTGGGGACGAAAATGCTGCCCATCATCGACGCACTGGCCGATTTCGGAGCCTACTACAAATCGGTCGTTTCATGAAGCATCTGTTCCGGAAGCTGACGCAGCCGCGTCAGCTTTTTTCATATTCCTGTTCCGACAGTCTTTCCACCAGGACGGAGAAGATGATAAGCCCCACACACGGCACGATGTTCATCGCCATTCCTGCGGCAAGGCCCGCGCGCTCTGCCACACGGCCGATGACCCAGGGCATCAGGATGGCACCGCTGGACGCAGCAGGCAGCATGATGCCCATGCTGGTCACGCTGGTCATCCTGCCCGCGCTGGCCACTGCGGTAGGGTTCATGCCTGCCATCGCAAACGCGAAGGCGAACAGCAGCAGGATCGCGGCCGGCTGGCTGTCGGCCCGCATCAGGAGCACATAGAACAGGGTGCAGGTCACAGCCATGACCACCATCGCCTTGCGCGGGGACTTGAACGGGAACACGAATGCAATGAGCAGCCGGGCCACCAGTGTAGCTCCCCACATCACGGTCACGGTATAGGCAGCCAGTGTGCCCGCAATGATGCCGCTGCCCTTGAAATAGGTCACCATCCAGCCGGTCACGCTCTGCTCGGCCGCGTTCTGGCAGAAGAGTAGGCCCGTCAGCAGCCAGAACCGGCCGGAGCGCAGAAAGCTCCAGTCGATGGCCGCCTTCCGGTCCTTGACCTTACCTTCCATCGGGGTCTTCCAGTAGACCAGCCAGAGCACCACGCCCAGCGCCGCCAGCAGGAACACCGCCAGTGCGGTGCTGACCCGCGCCGCCGCTGCGATGAGGAACGGGCAGAGCAGCGCACCGCAGGCATAGCAGCTGTGCATCAGGTTCATGCCGCGGGTGCGGTCGGCGGAGTTGTCGCTGACGAGGATGGTGCAGGCGTTCATGGCGCTGCCCTTGGCAACGCCCACAAGGAAGAACGCCGCCGCCAGCAGAACTTCCGCCCCGGTAAAGCCCATGATCCCGTAGCCGACGGTGTACCCGATGGTCAGCAGCAGGATGCTTGGTTTCAGCCCCAGCACACCCGGCAGCACACCGGTCAGAAAGCCCGCCAGCAGGTTGCCGATGCTCATCAGCGAGAGCAGCGTCCCGGTCATGCCGTAGGCAAACCCATACTGTTCCTGCAGCAGGCTGACCACCACGCCGCTGGAAATGGCGCAGATGCCGCTGAAAAAGAAAGTCACAAAGCCCGCATTCCGCAGGCGCGTTTTCTGCTCGTTCATTCCGGTCTCCTCACTTTGGCAATCGAACGGCTCCTGGCCGCTTCTCAACTCCCATTATAGACCATCCCTTCCGGCCTTTGCAACCGGATTTTCTTATAAAAATGCGCACAAACAGCGGGAGCGTGAAGTTGCCCACTTCAGGATTGACGAACGCCGCAAAAAAGAGTATACTATGATAGTATTTTTCGGGGTGTTGCGCAGTTGGTAGCGCGCCTGCTTTGGGAGCAGGAGGCCGCGAGTTCGAGTCTCGCCACTCCGACCACGAGAAAAGTCACGATGAACCGTTTATAAATGCGGTTTTGTCGTGGCTTTATTTGTTTTCAGAATCCTGAAATTTGGCTAGAATGTGCCTTATTTGTGCCTTATCGCCTCAAGAAGATTGCTATACTGCTTATTTTTGTCTGACTTTTGGGGTTCACTTCAGGGCCGGAAGGCTCCTTTTTTATCGTAGAAATTCGTGATTTTTCCGCACGATTTTTTCAACTTCCCGGCGGGCGGTTGCATCCGGCTCCCAAATGTGTTAAGGTGGGGCCAGACAAAATTTTTGAGAAGGAGCGCACTTATGAAATACGATTTTACTTCCATCCTGGACCGCCGCGGTAGAGACGCCATCGCAGTGGACGGCCTGAAGGGCGACGGCTTCTCCCCGGCTCCCCCGAAGGCGGGCTTTGACGCTATCCCGATGTGGGTGGCCGACATGAACTTCCCCACCGTGCCCACCATCCAGGAAGCCATCATTGAGCGTGCAAAACACCCGGCCTTCGGCTATTTTCAAGCCACGGATGCGTATTTCGACAGCATCATCCGGTGGCATGAGAAGCGCAACGGCGTCACCGGCCTGAAGCCGGAACACATCGGCTACGAGAACGGTGTGCTGGGCGGCGTCATCAGTGCGCTGAACTGCGTCTGCTCCCGCGGCGACAAGATCCTGATCCACAGCCCCACCTACATCGGCTTCACCATGAGCCTGAAGAACAACGGCTACGAGGCCGTGCATTCCCCGCTGGTGAAGGACGAGAACGGCGTCTGGCGGATGGATTTTGAGGACATGGAGAAGCATCTGAAGGAAGAGCACATCCATGCGGCCATCCTGTGCAACCCCCACAACCCCTGCGGCCGCGTCTGGGAGCGCTGGGAGCTGGAAAAGGCCATGGAGCTGTTCAAAAAGTACGACGTCTACGTCGTCTCCGACGAGATCTGGTCGGACATCATCCTGAACGGCCACAAGCACACCCCCACCCAGTCCGTCAGCGAGGATGCCCGGATGCGCACCGCCGCCTTCTATGCGCCCTCCAAGACCTTCAACCTGGCCGGCCTCGTGGGCAGCTACCACATCGTGTACAACAACTGGTGGCGTGACCGCATCGAGAAAGAGTCCAGCCTGAACCACTACAATATGATGAACGTGCTGTCCATGCACGCCCTCATCGGCGCCTATCGGCCCGAAGGCTATGAGTGGACGGACGAGCTCTGCGAGGTGCTGAGCGGCAATGTGAACTTTGCCTGCGACTACATCGAGCAGCACTTTGCGGGCGTCACGGTCTCCAAGCCCGAAGGCACCTATATGCTCTTTGTGGACTGCACCGACTGGTGCGCCGCCCACGGCAAGACCATCGACGATGTGGAAAAGGCCTGCTGGGAGGTCGGCGTAGCCGTGCAGGACGGAAAGATGTTCCACGGCCCCTGCCATCTGCGGATGAACCTGGCTTCGCCCCGTTCCCGCATCGAGGAAGCCTTCCGCCGGATGGACCAGTATGTCTTCCATGCGTAAGGAAACAGAAAAAGGGCCCTTTGCCGGTTGGCAGAGGGCCCTTTTGGGTTGGTCAGAGGTCTTCTTCGGTCAGGAGCAGGTAGTACAGCACCTCGACCAGAAGAGCCGACGAGAGCAGGGATGGGACCGGGTCGGTCGCCACGATGCGCTGCGCACGGTTGGAGGCCAGCAGCAGGTGGTCTGCCTGCGCGGCCAGAGGGGAGCGGCGGTCGCAGGTGATGAGCAGGACCGAGGCACCCCGCTCGCGGGCGGCGCGAGCCGTTTCCAGCAGGCGCTCGCTGCGGCCGGAGTTCGAGATGAGCAGCAGAGCGTCCCGCTCGGTCAGGGTGGCGGCAAAGGCTCTGGTCCGGCCGGGCACGGCGCTGGTCATGCAGCGCTTGCCCAGGCTGCCGAGCTTGAGCGACGCATCCATGGCCACGGGCAGGCTGTTGTCGGAGGCTTCGACCTCGATCAGCTCCGCGCTGCGCAGGACACTCATCGCCTTCCGCAGCTGGCGCAGATTGAGTGCCTGGATGGTGGCGCGCACCTCTTCCTGCCGGTTGGCCTGCACCGACTGCAGGGCCTGCCGCAAGGGGTCCGGACTGGTGGAGCGCTGGGTCTCCGTCTCCTGCTGGTCCATCACATCCCGCGCGAGTGCCAGCTGGAATTTGCGGTAGTTGTCAAAGCCGAGCTTGTGGCACAGCCGGGTGACGGTGGCTTCCGAGGACTGGCTGGCGCGGGCAAGCTGGGCCGAGGTGACCACAGATGCCCATTTCACATCGTTGAGGATGCAGTCTGCAATGCGCCGTTCCGCGCTGTAAAGCTGGATGCCAGAACACAGCAGTGTGACGACACTTCCCGGAGAATCGCGCATAGAAGATACCTCCCTACATCTATGAAGCGCTTTCAGTGGAGTTTTTTCTTAGTGTAGCAGTTTTCGCGAGAAAAATCAATTATTTCCACGAAGGAGGCTGAACAGGACCGGAACACCGCCAGTTTGGCAAATCCAGACAAAACCGGCAAAAAGATCCCCCGTGCAAATCGCACGGGGGATCGTGAGTTCCGGGGATCAGCAGCCTTCCTTTTCGGCCAGCTTGCGGCCCATGAGCACGCCCATGACGGACGCCATCATCAGGCCGCGGGTCCAGCCGGAAGAATCGCCCAGGCAGTGCAGGCCCTGAATATTGGTGTCGAGGTTCTCATCCATCTTGACCTTGTTGGAGTAGAACTTCAGCTCCGGGCTGTAGAGCAGGGTCTCGTTGGCGGCAAAGCCGGGCACGACCATATCCAGCATCTTGATGAACTCGATGATGTTGGTCATGGCACGGTAGGGCATGGCGGCGGTGATGTCACCGGCCACCGCGTCCTTCAGGGTGGGCTTGACGTTGGACTGCGCCAGCTCCTTGGCCCAGGTGCGCTTGCCGTCCAGAATGTCGCCGTAGCGCTGGACCATGATGTGGCCTGCGCCCAGCATGTTGGTCAGCTCGCCCACCTTCTGTGCGTAGGCGATGGGCTGGTTGAACGGTTCGGTGAAGTTGTGGGAGACGAGGATGGCGAGGTTGGTGTTCTCGCTCTTCTTCTCCTTGAAGCTGTGGCCGTTGACGACGGCCAGGTCATTGTCGTAGTTCTCCTGCGCCACGAAACCGCCGGGGTTCTGGCAGAAGGTGCGGACCTTGTTCTTCCAGGGCTTGGGGTAGCCGATGAGCTTGGACTCATACAGCACCTTGTTGACCTTCTCCATGACCTCATTGCGGCACTCGACGCGGACGCCGATATCGACGGTGCCGGGCTTGTGGGCGATGTGGTGTTCGGCGCAGATCTTTTCCAGCCAGTCCGCGCCGCGGCGGCCGGTGCCGATGACGACGGTGTCGGCATAGACGGCGCGGGGCTCGCTGTCGCTGCCCGCGCGGAGATACACGCCCTTGCAGACCTCGTCTTCCAGGATGATGTTCTCACACTCGGTGGAGAAAAGCATCTCGACGCCGTTGTCGGCCAGATAGTTCTGGATGGCCAGATAGAGCTGCTGGGCCTTTTCGGTGCCCAGATGGCGGATGGGGCAGTCCACCAGCTTCAGACCGGCGTGGATGGCGTTCTTGCGGATCTCCTTGATCTCCTCGCCGGTGTAGATGCCCTCCACATGGGGGTCTGCGCCGAACTCCAGATAGATCTTGTCGGTGTAGTCGATGAGCTCCTGAGCGAACTCCTCGCCGATGAGGCTGGGCAGATCGCCGCCGACCTCATAGGACAGGCTCAGCTTGCCGTCCGAGAAGGCACCGGCACCGGAGAAACCGGTGGTGATGGCGCAGGTGGGGCGGCAGTTGACGCAGTGGCCAAGCTCTGCCTTGGGGCAGTGGCGCTTTTCCACCGGCTTGCCTTTTTCCACCAGCAGGATCTTCTTTTTGCTGCCGTGGCGCAGCAGCTCCACGGCGGTAAAGATGCCGGCCGGGCCGGCGCCAACGATGATCAGATCGTACTTTTCCATTGTTCTGTAATCCTTTGCTGTATTTGATAAAAACCATTTCAGGCCGCGCTGCGGCCAGTTCCCCCGATGGGGAGCGTTTATGCGGGCTTGTTTTACGGGTCGTCTTCCTGCTCCACCTCAGCGCTCTCGTCCACATGGTCGAGTTCGACGGCAGTGGCTTCCACATCGGCATGGGCGACCTCCGGGGCGACGATGCCGTCGCCGTTCAGATCTTCCCCGGTGACGGCTTCCAGCATGGACTGCGTCTCCGGGTGCAGCTTCAGGAACCGCTTCACCGCGATGACGGTGTACAGCGCACTGAGCAGGTTCAGCGCACCCTCCACGATGAGGATGACGCCGATGGCCATGACCAGCGTTTCCATGGTGCCGAAGGGGTCGAGGATCATGACGATGCCCAGCACGATGCTCAGCACGGCCAGCAGCAGGAAGCCTTTCCAGCTGGGATACTGGCACTTGCGCAGCTCCAGTGCGTTCTGGATGCGGCCCAGACTGTCGAAGATGACGAACAGGCCGAAGACGATGGGCAGGATGCGCACCACGATGTCGCTGCGGATGATGAGGAACGCACCCAGCCCCAGACAGACCAGACCGGAGATCAGGGTCAGCTGGCTCTGGAAGACACCGCGCTCCACCGCAAAGTAGCGGACGAGCTGCACCGCTGCGCAGACCAGCACCACGCCGCCCAGCGCATAGCAGACGATGTTCATCGCGGTGCCCGGCACCAGCAGCAGGAAGATGCCCAGCCCCAGATAGAGGATGCTCATCAGGACCAGATTCCATTTCAACTTCTTTCCCATAAAACAGTCACGTTCCTTTCTCAATTTGGAGAATGCCGGTTCCGCTCACTGCATGGCAGGAGCTTTGTTGTACATGGGTTCGATGATCTTTTTGTCCAGACGGGCAAAGAAGACAAAACTCAGGGTCACGCTGACCAGCTCGGCGATGACGAACGACCACCACACCAGGTTGACGTTGCCGGTCTGGCTCAGCAGCCAGGCGGCAGGCAGCAGGACGACCAGCTGGCGGCAGACGGAGACGATGAGGCTGAACATGCCGTTGCCCAGCGCCTGGAAGGTGGAGGACAGGATGATGCTCATGCCGGCCAGCAGGAAGTGGAAGCAGATGGTGCGCATGGCCGGGATGCCGATGGCCAGCATCGCGTCGCTGGCGGCGAAGAAGTTCAGCAGCTTGTCCGGCGCAAACTGGAACAGGCAGAAGCCGATGAGCATGATGCCCTCTGCGTAGCACATGGCCAGCTTGATGGTCTTTTTGACGCGGTCGGGATTACGGGCGCCGTAGTTGTAGCTGATGATGGGCACCATGCCGTTGTTCATGCCGAAGATGGGCATAAAGACGAAGCTCTGGAGCTTGAAGTAGACGCCGAAGACGGCGACCGCCGTGGCCGAGAAGGCCATCAGGATCTGGTTCATGAAGAAGGTCATCACGCTGCCGACGCACTGCATGGCGATGCTGGGCAGGCCGACGACGTAGATGCGCTTGATGGCGTCTGCACTGGGGCGGAAGCCGCGCCAGCTGATCTGGATGTCGGGGTTCTTCTTCAGGTTGAAGAAGATGGCGGCACCGGCACCGCAGAACTGGCCGATGACCGTGGCCACTGCCGCGCCGGTGGTGCCGGACAGGGCCTCACCGCAGTAGCCGAAGATGAAGATGGGGTCGAGCACGATGTTCACGATGGCACCGATGAGCTGGCTGCACATGCTCAGGTTGGTGCGGCCGGTCGCGGCCAGCAGCTTTTCGCCCATGGTCTGCAGGAACAGGCCCAGACTGAACACGGAACAGACGGTCAGGTAGCGGATGCCCTGCTCGGCGATCTCCACATCACTGGTCTGCGCATAGAAATACGGCTTCATGCAGGTCAGGCCGATGATGAAAAAGGCAGCAAAGCTGCACAGCGCCAGGAAGATGCCGTTTTCAGCCGTCTTGTTGGCGCGCTTCTGGTCTTTTTCACCCAGGCTCTTGGACAGCAGGGCGTTGACACCGACGCCGGTGCCGACACCGACGGCGATCATCACATTCTGCAGCGAGAAGGCCAGCGAAACGGCGGTCAGCGCACCTTCGCTGACATGCGAGACGAAGATGGAGTCCACGACATTATAAAGTGCCTGGACCAGCATCGAGACCATCATCGGGATGCTCAGCTTGACGAGCAGCGGGTTGATGGCCATGGTGCCCATGATATTTTCCTGGGCGGTGGGGGGATTGGTCTGCTTGTTTTCCACGATTTCTCCTTTTGACGTTTTTTCTCTATGCTTGAAACGTGGGCAGAGCGCCGAAGCACCCTACCCACGCAGCATCATTGTTTTTTGACTTTGCAGCCCGGAACGGAGCGGTTACTTCTCCGCAGCCTTTTCCTTGGCGGCCACTGCGTCCAGGATCATCTTCACGCAGGTCTCGCGGCCCAGGGCGGCGTTGATGGCAAGGTCGTAGTTGTGGGCATCACCCCAGCGGTTCTGGGTGTAGTAGTTGTAGTAGGCCGAACGGTTGCGGTCGGTCTTCTCGATCTCTTCCTTGATGCCCTTCTCGTCGTGTGCCTTGACCAGAGGGTCGGTCTTGGCCAGCTCACGGCGCCACTCCACCGGCGCATAGATGAAGACGCGCAGCACGTCCTTGCGGTCCCGCAGCACATAGTCACCGCAGCGGCCCAGGATGACACAGGGGCCTTCCTCTGCCAGCTGCTTGATGATGCGGCTCTGCAGGATGAACACCTGATCGCCCAGCGGCAGCTCGTTGCCCATGGTGTACAGGCTGTACAGCAGGCTGTGGGTGTGGCGTTTCTCGCTGGCGGCAACAGCCTCCTCGGACAGGCCGGAGTGTTTGGCTGCCATGGTGATCAGCTCCTTGTCGTAGAGCTTGATGCCCAGAGCATTTGCAACATCCTCTGCGATGTAGTTGCCGCCGGTGCAGTACTCACGGCCAATGGTGATGATCGTCTTTGCCATAATGTGTTCCTCCTATGTAACAGTTTTTATCCCCGGAAAGAGTTTGGCGGGGGCGGGCCTAGCGGCCCGGCTGCCCGGTGCTCTGGGGGTCATTCTGAGGTGCGGCAGGCGGTGCTGCCGGGGGTCTGGGCGGCGCGGGCAGGCGGACTTCCGCGACCCGCATCCGGCCGGTCTGGTCTACGGCGTAAACGCTGCACCGCCCGCCTGCGGCCAGCTGTTCGGGCGGGAAGCAAAGGCCCCCGTCCGGGGTGCGTTCCATCCGGCGGAACGTCCGGTGAGCCGTGGTGGCATGGGCGATGCCGTCGTGCAGGGTGTAGGCGGTCCAGCCGGAGAAATCATCCGGCAGCGGGTCGCGCTGGCCCCGCTGCTCGAAGTAATAGCAGCGGCCATCCTCGCTGCGGGCCAGGTCGCAGCGGACGCGGTTGGGCAGGTCGGCGGCTGCATCTCTGGGCTTGCGCCGCAGGGCGATGGCCCGGCCTGTGAAGTAGCGCAGGAAATCCGACAGCGCCATGGTGCAGTTGACGGAGCCGTCGCTGTCGGCGGTGGGGTCGTTGAGCAGGACATAATCGGCCATCACGGCGTCGTCGTGGCCAAAGCCCCGGAGCCCCATCCAGATGCCCACCGGGTCACGCTGGCCCCGGATGCGGCGCTCGACCCGGACGGCAACGGGGCAGTCGTCGTGGATCTGGGTGCGCAGGTCCTGCAGGTCCATCCAGGCCTGCCAGCAGGGAAAGCCGCAGCAGCCCGCGGCAGCCGCTGCAAAGGCGGCGTTGCCGGTGCTCCGGGTGGCGTTGTCCTCCATGGCGTAGGCCACCTCTTCGGGCAGGATGTCCTCGCCCCAGCGGTTCATCAGAGCCGCCATGACGAGGGGCAGGTCCATCTCCCGGCCAAAGCTGGGGTCGTGGGCAGAGAGGCAGTATTCCGGCAGATAGAGCCGCCGGTTCAGCGGCCGGCCCTCGTGTTTTTCCCAGGTCAGGGGGCGGACGGCGGCGGCCAGCAGCCGCACGGCAGGGGTGGATTTGTCGTCGTTGGTCGAGAGGTTGACCTGCAATTGGATGCCGGTGCCGCCGCCCGGCGTGGCCACGGTGACGGTGTCCCCCAGCAGGAAGATCATCCCGTCCTCGCTCTGGGCGTTGGTGCTGCAGCGGGGGTAATCCGGGGCCCACTTGCCAAAGCTCATCCAGCCGGTCCAGGTGTTCCCGGCATAGACCCGGCAGCGCACCTCCACCATCGTGTTATGAGGGGCGCTGGCGTTCCAGCTGACGTTCAGGTTGCAGAAAGCCGGCATCGCGAACTCCGGCGTGGTGTAGCTGCCGTAGGGCAGATACCGCCCGGCGGAGCTGTCCAGCACCAAAGCGCCGCTTTCCAGCGCGACATTGTCCAGCGCGCCGCGGGAGAAAGTCTCGGTGCCCTGCAACACGAGGTTATTTCGTTGTTCCATCGCACGATTCTCCTTTGCGCATCGGTGAAAGATCAGTGTTCGGTGCCGTCCGGCTCGTCTTCGCCGTATTCCTCCCGGAGGGCGGCGTCCAGCTCGGCGTCGTGCAGCTTCTGGAGGCTCTCCTCGATGTGGAAGACGCGGTTCACGTCGCCGTAGACGATCTGGCAGCAGACCTCGGTCTGGAACCAGAAGCCGAAGATGAGCATCAGGAAAATGCCCAGCGGCATGCACAGGATGACGACGCCCCAGAACAGGATGGTCACGATGGCGGAAGCCAGCGCGTGGGGCAGGAAGGCGATCATGCAGTTCAGGCAGTTCTTCAGCGTCTGGTGGAAGGGCTGGTCCAGCAGAACCACCTGCGGCCACATGTAGGCGAACAGCATGTGGAACAGCACCAGGTTCAGCACCGTGGCCACCCACATGGGCAGGCCGACGTTGGTGCCGTGGTACAGCATGTTGAAGCAGAAATAGACGAGGAAGATCTGGATGGTGATGACGGTGCAGTAAACGATGCCGGGCAGGATGGCGGCTTTGAAGTTCCGCTTGAACGCGCGGCGGTAGGTGGTCCACCAGTAGCCCGCTTCATCGCGCAGGGCGCGGAGCACGGTGTCGTACATGCCCGCCAGTGCGGGACCGGCCAGGATGCCGCCCGCAATGGCGCTGACCACCATGACGGTGAGGTTGTTCATCAGAAAACCGACATACACCAGGCAGATGACCGGCAGAAAGCCGATGCAGGTGAGCAGGTTGGCCAGGAACATGCCGGACATGTCGCGCCCGACCAGCTCAAAAAAGCGGCCGATGCCCGTTTTGCGGGGGGCGTCCTTCTCGACGCCCGGCCCGGCCTTGCGGAAATCATTTGCAGAAGGAAAAAGACCCATTTTGTTTCGAACCCTTTCTGGTTTGGCTCGGTGCCGCGGGGCAGAAGGAAAAGGAACTGCCCATTGTGCTACCTTTCTTTCTATAAATATACCCGGATTTTGTGAATTTTGCAAGCCATCCGGCCCTTCATTTGTAAAAAAAGTGTTTCGGCTCCCATTTTCGCCCAAAGTGTGGTACAATGAAACAGGCTTTTCAGGCCAGAAGGAGGAACGTATCATGAGCATTCTTCGCACGATCGCGATGTTTGTATATCTGTTTGGCTATATGATCGTCCACTACGGTGTGCTCCGCCGGGCCGAGCGCGCCCTCGCCGCCGGGGACATGGGTACCGTGGAGCAGATCATCAACAAGCATATCCCGCACTGGAGCCGGGGCATCCTGAAAGTGACCGGCGCACGGCTGGTGGTGGAAGGGCAGGAGAACATCCCCAAGGACGGCCCCTGCGTCTTCGTGGGCAACCACCGCAGCTACTACGACATCCCGCTGCTTCTGGTGGCGCTGGATGCGCCCCACGGCATCCTGGCGAAAGAGGAGCTGGAAAAGATCCCTCTGCTCAACCGCTGGATGAAGCTGCTGGGCTGCGTTTTCGTCAAGCGCGACGACATCCGCGCGTCCGTCAAGGCGCTGAACGATGCCACGGCCATCGTGGAGAGCGGCAAGAGCTTCGTCATCTTCCCCGAAGGCACCCGCTATAAGGGCGAAGAGGGCGGCGCAGGCGAGTTCAAGGCCGGTGCGTTCCGCATCGCCATCAAGACCGGTGCCCCGGTGGTGCCGGTGGCCATCTCCGGTGCCCGCGGCCTGTTCGAGGCCCACGGCAACCGCGCGACTCCCGGTTCCATCCGCATCCGCATCCTGCCGCCCATCCGGACGGTCGGCATGAGCAAGGCAGAGCAGAAACAGCTGCCCGAAGCCGTCCGCCAGACCATCCTCGCACAGCTTTAAGGAGAACTATGGCAAGCTATCGTTACGAACGCGACATCCAGCCCGGCGACCTCAAACCCCGCCGGGAAAAACAGTATACCCGGAAAGAACGCTGGGCCAACTGGTGGGATTATAACCTGAAGTGGGTGATCCTCATCGGCATCGCCGTGGCCTTTGTGGCGTACAACTTCATCGGGCAGTATTTCTTTACCACCAAGGCCGATTACAATGTGGCCGTGGTGGCTCCCTACTACCTGCCGGAGGATACCGTGAACGCGCTCCAGACCCAGCTTGCCCAATTCGGCGAAGACCGGAACGGCGACGGCAAGGTGGTCGTGACCCTGAACGTCTATACGCTGGACTATTCCGACGAGGAGACCCAGACCGAGAGCGCGGCCTACCTGACCATGGCGGGCACCACCAAGCTGGCCGCCGATGTGCAGGGCGGTCTGAGCGCGGTCTTCCTGCTGTACGACCCGGCGAGCTTTGAAGAGAGCACCGGTACCCTGCGCTACCTCGACGGCAGCCTGCCTGAACCCGGCAGCGACGGCGACTGGTGGAACATGGTCTACCGGTGGACCGACTGTCCCGCCCTGACCGGGCTGGGCCTCGGTGAATACCAGGCCGATACCACCCACGCTCAGGGCGGCGACAGCCAGGAGTACATGGCGCAGTTCTACGTCGGGATGCGCGGTGCCTGGAACTCCGGCACCGCCGACAACCTCAAGGGCGGCGAAGCGTTCTGGCAGGCGCTGACTGCCGGGGCCGTCTCCACCGCCCGTGCGGAGGACTGACGCCATGCGGTTCCGCCTGAACAAGCGGGAGGTCGGTGCCCCCCGCCGCCTGCCCGCCCCGCCGCCCCCGGAGCCAAAACGCGCCCCGCCCCGCGCCGCCGACCTCGACAACCCCTATGGCCGGTATTACGGGAAGGCACGGAGCCGGGAAGACCTGCGAAAATGACCCGATAGAAGAGTCTCATCCGCCCGATGGCAGATGAGACTCTTTCGTTTTTCCAAAGCAAAATCTGAAAAAAACTCCGCACATAACCGGGGCAGGGTTTGTTGTTTCTGTGTCCGGGTTATGGTATACTCATTCCGTATCATCTCCGGTATCATGAAAACAAAGGATGTGGAACCCATGGACGCACTGGACAAAGCCCGCCGGGAGATCGACACGGTGGACGCCGCGCTGGCCGCGCTGTTCGAGCGGCGGATGGCGGCTGTGCTGGCGGTCGCCGAATACAAAAAGGCCCACGGCCTGCCGATCTTCGATGCCGCGCGGGAAGCCGTGGTGCTGGACAAGGCCGAAGCACGCATTCAGGACCCTGCCCTGCGCCCCTATTACCGCGACCACGTACAGCACATGATGGATGTGGCCAAGCAGTACGAGGCCGAGGTGCTGGGCCGGAACCGCGCCGCCTATCAGGGCGTGGAGGGAGCCTTTGCGCACATCGCGCTCAAGGCGCTCTTCCCCCATGCGGAGGCGGTCAGCTGCCCCACCTGGGACGAGGTCTTCGATGCGGTGGAACGCGGCGATGCAGCCCATGGCGTGGTCCCCTTTGAGAACAGCCACGCGGGCGATGTGTCCGCCGTGCTGGACCTGTGCTACAACCACCCCGCCCTGTGGGTCGTGGATGTGTACGACCTGCCCATCTCGCAGAACCTGCTGGTCCTGCCCGGCACCCCGCTGAGCGAGCTGAAGCATGTGTACAGCCACCAGCAGGCCATTGCCCAGAGCGAGACCTTCTTAAAGCAGTTCCGCCTGCCGGCCACGGCCATGCCCAACACGGCCATGGCGGCCAAGTTCGTGGCCGAGAGCGGCGACCGGACGCAGGCGGCCATCGCCAGCGTGGAAACGGCGGCGCTGTACGGGCTGGAAGTTCTGGTGCCCAGCATCAATACCGATGGCGACAACACCACCCGGTTCATCGTCCTCAGCCGCGAAAAGCCCACGGCGGGCAACCGCTTCTCGCTGCTGTTCACGGTGGACAACAAGCCCGGCAAGCTGGCCGAGGTCATCCAGATCATCGGTGCCAGCGGCTACGATATGGAGTCCATCAAGAGCCGCCCGCTGCCCCATGTCCCCTTCGATTACTATTTTTACGTTGAGCTGGTGGGCGACCCCACCGCCGAAGAGACCGCCGCGCTGCTGCGCGCGCTGAACCATGTCTGCCGCACGGTACGGCTGTTAGGAGTGTACAACAAATGAGCGATTTTATCGGAACCAAGCTCACCATGAATCTGGGCGAGCGCAGTTATGACATCATCCTGAAGAACGGCGCACTGGAGAACCTGTACCAGTTCGCCCGGCTGGACCGCAGGGTGGCCGTCGTCACCGACAGCGGCGTCCCGGCCCAGTATGCCCAGCGGGTGGCCGACCAGTGCCGCGAGGCCCGGATCATCACGGTGCCCCAGGGCGAGGCCAGTAAGAGCTTCAAGATCCTGGAGAGCGTTTTACAGCAGATGCTCGATTTCAACATGGGCCGCGGCGACCTGGTCGTGGCGGTGGGCGGCGGCGTCGTGGGCGACCTGGCCGGATTTGCCGCTTCCATCTATATGCGGGGCATCGACTTCATCAACTGCCCCACCACCACGCTCTCGATGATCGATTCCTCCATCGGCGGCAAGACGGCGGTGGATCTGGGCGACACCAAGAACATCGTGGGTGCCTTCTGGCAGCCTAGACTGGTCATCGTGGACCCGGATACGCTGGCCACCCTCCCCCGCCGCCACTACATCAACGGCCTGGCCGAGGCGGTCAAGGCCAGCCTGCTGGCCGACCCGGAGCTGTTCGGCATCTTTGAAAAGGGCGACATCGACGGCCAGATCAACGAGATCATCTACCGCAGCCTGCGGTTCAAGAAAAACATCGTCGAGCAGGATGAGACCGAGCGCGGGATGCGCAAGGCCCTCAACTTCGGCCACACCATCGGCCACGGCATCGAGGCCGTCAAGGGCATCAAGGGCCGCCGCACCGTGGGCCTGTTCCACGGCGAGTGCGTGGCGCTGGGGATGCTGCCCATGATCGAATCCAAGGCGCTGCAAAAGCGGGTGCGGGCGGTCTACCGCCGCCTGGGCCTGCCCCTGCGCACCACCTACAACAAAGAAAAGGTGCTGGCCGAGATGCTGCACGACAAAAAGGCGCAGGGCGGTCAGATCACCATCATCAAGGTGCCGGGTCTGGGCTGCTGGCGCGCTGAGACCATCCCGGTGGAGGGCCTGCGCCCCCTGCTGGGCATGGAGGAATGACCATGAAGAACACGTTCGGGTCTGCCCTCTCCCTGACCATCTTCGGCGAGAGCCATGGCCGCGCCATCGGCGCCGTGCTGGACGGCATGGCGGCGGGGGTGCCGGTGGATGAGGCGTTCCTTGCCGCCTGCATGGACAAGCGCCGGGCGCGGGGCGACGGCCTGTCCACCCCCCGCGTGGAGGCGGACCGGGTGCAGTTCCTCTCCGGCGTTGTGAACGGCCGGACGACCGGCACCGCCATCGCCCTGATGATCGAGAACCAGAACACCCGCAGCGGCGACTATGCCAAGACCGCCGACCTGCTCCGCCCCGGCCATGCGGATTACACAGCCTACGCCAAATACCACGGCTTTCAGGATGCGCGGGGCGGCGGACACTTTTCCGGCCGCATCACGGCGGCGCTGGTGGCAGGCGGTGCGGTGGTGCTGGGTGCCCTCGACCGGGCCGGCATCAACATCGTGACCCACATCGGGCGGTGCGCGGGCGTTGCAGACACCCCCTTTGCGCTGGATGACCCGGCGGCACTGGGGGCGCAGGCCGAAGCGTTGCTGAGCCGGGGCGATGGCTTCGCTCTGCTGAACGGAGAAGCCGAAGCGCCGATGAAAGCGGCCATCCGCGCCGCAGGCAGCGCAGGCGACAGTGTGGGCGGTACGCTGGAGACCGCCATCCTCGGCCTGCCCGCAGGCGTCGGCGAACCCTATTTTGACAGCGTGGAAAGCGAGCTGGCCCACATGGCCTTCTCGGTCCCGGCCGTCAAGGGCATCGAATTCGGCACCGGCTTCGGCTTCGCTGACCTGAAGGGCAGCGAGGCGAACGATGCCTTCCGGATGCAGGGGGGCCGCATCGTGACGGCCACCAACCACAACGCGGGCCTGAACGGCGGCATCTCCAACGGGATGCCGGTCGTCTTCCGCACCGTGGTCAAGCCCACGCCCAGCATCTACAAACCACAGGATACCGTGGATTACATTGCAAAACAGAACGCGGAACTTTCCATCCAGGGCCGTCACGACCCCTGCATCGTGCCCCGTGCGGCCATCGTGCAGACCTGCGCGGCGGCGCTGGCCGTCGGCGACCTGCTGACCGCGAAGTACGGCATGGCCTGGATGGAACAGCCCACCGCTTACCGCAAGGAGGAGCTGTAAATGGAATACGGACTCATCGGCTCCAAACTGGGGCACTCGTACTCGCAGATCATCCACGAGATGCTCTGCGGCTACCGGTACGACCTGTGCCCGCTGCCCACCGAGGAGGAGGCGCGGGCCTTCCTGACCCGGCGGGCCTTCAAGGCGATCAATGTGACCATCCCGTATAAGCGGCTGGTCATGGGTTCCTGCTCCTACATCGACCCGCGCGCCAAGGCCATCGGGGCCGTGAACACGGTCGTGAACCGGAACGGCCTGCTCTACGGCTACAACACCGACTATCTCGGTTTTGCCTACCTGGCCGATGCCCACGGCGTGGAGTTCGCGGGCCGGACCGTCCTGATTCTGGGCACCGGCGGCACCCACAACACCACGAGCGCCGTGGCAAAAGATAAGGGCGCGGCCAGAGTTCTGACCGTCAGCCGGCATCCGGACCCCGAAAAGGGCGAGCTTTCCTATGCGGAAGCCGTTCACAGCGGGGCCGACATTGTCATCAACACCACCCCGGCGGGCATGTACCCGAACGTGGGGGTCTGTCATCTGGATGTGGCCGCGATGCCGGGGCTGGAAGCCGTCCTCGACGTGGTCTACAATCCGGACAAAACGGAACTGATCCTGCGTGCCGAGGAGGCGGGTGTGCCGGTGGCCGTGGGCGGCCTCGAAATGCTGGTGGCCCAGGCCGTGTATGCGGCGGAATACTTCCTGGACCGCAAGTTTGACGATGCCCCGGCCGAGATCCGCGCCATCACCGCCCAGCTCCGGAAAGAGCAGCTGAACGTGGCGCTCATCGGGATGCCCTCCTGCGGCAAAACGACCATCGGCCGTGCGCTGGCCGACCGGCTGGGCAAGCGGTTCGTGGACTTGGATGAGGAGATCGTCCGGGCCGCAGGCCGCAGCATCCCGGACCTCTTCGCCGCAGAGGGCGAGGATGGCTTCCGGGCACGGGAGGCCGAGCAGACCACCCGCTTTGCCAGAGAGGGCCGTCAGGTGCTCTCCTGCGGGGGCGGAGTCGTCAAGCGGCCCGAAAACCTGCGGGCCCTGCGGCAGAACGGCGTGGTGCTCTTCATCGACCGCCCGCTGGACGCTCTGACTGTGGGCGGCGGGCGTCCGCTCTCCACCAGCGCCGAGGCGCTGAAGACTATGGAAGCCCAGCGCCGCCCGCTCTATCTGGCCGCAGCCGATGCGGTCATCCCGAACGAAACGACCGTTGCAGACGCCGTTGCGGCGGCACTGGAGGCATTGGATGCGATTTTTGTTCATTAACGGGCCAAACGTCAACATCACCCGCTTCACCGAGCCCGGTGTGGAGGGCGAAGTGGACTACAACGGCCTGCTGGATTATCTGGACGTCTGCTGCCAGCAGATGGGCATCGAGCCGGATTTCTTCCAGTCCAACCACGAGGGCGACATCATTGATGAGATCCAGTCGGCCGCAGGCCGCGCCGACGGCATCATCCTCAATCCGGGCGGCTATGCCTATTACAGCGTGGCCATTCTGGAAGCGCTGCAGCTCTGCGGTGTGCCCGCCGTGGAGGTGCTCATGAGCGAACCCAGCGGCCGGGAGCCGTTCCGGAACACGGACGTCGTCTCGTTCGGCTGTCAGGGCCGCTTTGCGGGCGAGGGCATCGGCGGCTATCTCCACGCATGCAGTTATCTGGTGCAGCTGCTCCGGCTGGACGGCGGCGCACAATCGCACATGGTGCAATAAGGAAAGAAACCTCTCAGTCTGCGAAGCAGACTGAGAGGTTGACACGTTGATAAAAGGGAAAGGAATGCAAGAAGATGATCATTTCGACGAAAAAAGGCACCCCGAAGGAAGAACTGGAAAAGATCGTGGACCGCTTTGAAAAGCAGGGCCTCGATGTCACCCTGATCACCGGCAAGGACTACAACGTCTTCGGTCTGGTGGGCGACACCACCAAGATCGACGAGCGCGATGTGCTCGCCAACCCCTGGATCGACAACGTGACCCGTGTGTCGGCCCCGTATAAGCGCGCCAACCGCCTGTTCCACCCTGCCGACTCGGTCATCGACTGCGGCGGCGTCCGGATCGGCGGCCGGGAGAAGATCGCAGTCATGGCCGGCCCGTGCAGCATCGAGAGCGAGGAACAGGCCCTGCGCATCGCCCAGAGCGTCAAGGCCGGCGGTGCTTCCCTCTTCCGCGGCGGTGCCTACAAGCCCCGCACCTCTCCCTACTCCTTCCAGGGTCTGGAGACCGAGGGCATCCTCGACATGGTCAAGGCCCGCGAGGCCACCGGCCTGCCCATCGTCTCCGAGCTGATGAGCGAAGACCGCATCCCGGAGTTTGAAGAGTATGTCGATGTCGTGCAGATCGGTGCCCGCAACATGCAGAATTTCCAGCTGCTCAAGGCCGTGGGCAAGATGCACAAGCCGGTCCTGCTCAAGCGCGGCCTGTGCAACACCATCGAGGAGTGGATCATGAGCGCCGAGTACATCATGGCCGGCGGCAACGAGCAGGTCATCCTCTGCGAGCGCGGCATCCGCACGTTTGAAAAATACACCCGCAACACGCTGGACCTTTCCGCCGTGCCCATCATCCACGAAAAGACCCATCTGCCCGTCATCGTGGACCCCAGCCACGCCACCGGCAAGGCCAACCTCGTGGAGCCGATGATGATCGCTGCGGTAGCCGCCGGTGCCGACGGTCTGGAAGTGGAGGTCCACTACGACCCCCGCCACGCATGGAGCGACGGTGCCCAGTGCCTGACCCCGGACAGCTTTGCACAGGCCATGGCCAAGTGCCGCCAGGTCGCATGGGCCATCGGGCGGGAGATGTGACCCTCTCAGGCCCCAGCTCTCCCGCAGGGAGAGCGTTTGGCAGAACGGGCAGAAGGAGGGCTGCAAATGCAGATCACGATCCAACCAGACAGAAACATTGACGGGATCATTATGGCCCCGCCCAGCAAGAGCATGGCGCACCGGGCCGTGCTCTGTGCGGCGCTGGCAAAGGGCACCTCGCATATCCGGAATCTGGAGTTCAGCAAGGATATCGCCGCCACCCTCGCGGCGGCGGGCCAGCTCTGCGCCCGCGTCACCACCGGCGGGAACGATGCGGTCGTGGAGGGACTGGGCCGCTTTCTGCCCGTGGAAGCCCCGGTGGACTGCTGCGAGAGCGGCAGCACCCTGCGCTTCCTCATCCCGCTGGCCAGCCTCACCGGCCAGGAAGTGACCTTTGTGGGCCGCGGGCGGCTGATGGAGCGGCCCCAGTCGGTGTATGAAGCGCTGTACCGGGAGCAGGGCCTCCGCTTTGTGCAGAGTCCTTCCGGCCTGACCGTGGAGGGGGCGCTCTCCAGCGAGGACTATACGCTGGCGGGCAATGTGTCCAGCCAGTTCATCAGCGGGCTGCTGTTCGCCCTGCCGCTGCTGGGCGGCACCAGCACCCTTCACCTGCTCCCGCCGGTGGAGAGCCGCAGCTACATCGACATGACCCGGTCCGTTCAGGCGGCGTTCGGCGTCACGAGCCGGTGGGTGGACGAAACGACGCTGGAGATCCCCGGCGGGCAGGCATACCGTCCCTGTGACTACACTGTCGAGGGCGATTACAGCCAGGCGGCCTTCCCGGCGGTGCTGGGGGCTGTCACCGGCGGCGTCACGCTGACCGGTCTGGCCGAACCGACCTTGCAGGGCGACGCGGCCATTCTGGACATCCTGCGCCGGTGCGGGGCCGACTTCTCCCGCACCGAACAGGGCATCGTCTTCCGGAAAGCGCCGCTCCACGGCACGGACATCGACCTGGCCGACTGCCCCGACCTCGGCCCGGTGCTGATGGTGCTGGGCCTGTTCTGCGAGGGGCAGACGGTCATCCGGAACGCGGAACGCCTCCGCATCAAGGAGAGCGACCGCATCGAGGCCATGGAAACAGAGCTGCGCAAATGCGGCGGGGTGCTGTCCAGCGCGGGCGGCACCATCACCATCGAGGGCTGTGCCGGGGCGCTCCATGCGCCGGACGGCGTCCTCTCCGGCCACAACGACCACCGGGTCGTCATGAGCCTGTCGGTGCTGGCACTGGCGGCGGGGCTGCGGCTGCCCATCGACGGCGCCGAGGCCGTCACGAAGAGCTGGCCGAATTTCTTTACAGCCATCAAGCCATTGGGCGCGGAGGTAGAAGATGTTGGATAAAACGAAACGTTATCTCGTGGTGGGCCTCGGCCTGCTGGGCGGCAAATATGCGCTGGAACTCTCCAAAGCCGGGTTCCATGTGGACGGCATCAACCGCAGCGAGGGCCACTTGCAGTTCGCGCTCGACCATGGCTACATCGAGCGGGGCAAAACCCACGATTTTGAAGACCTTGTCCGGGAGGCCGACCACATCATCTTCGGCCTCTACCCTACGGCCCTCATCGAGTGGTTCCGGACGTACGGCCCGCTCCTCAAGCCCGGCTGCATCTTCACGGATGTGTCCGGCGTCAAGACCGGCCTTGTGGAGCCGGTGCAGGCCCTCTGCCCGGCGGGGGTCGAGTTCATCGCCAGCCACCCGATGGCAGGCCGCGAGACCTCCAGCGTGGAACACGCCGCCGAGGTGAATTTTGCCCCGGCGAACTTCATCATCACCCCGACCGGAAAGAATACCCCGGAGGCCATCGCCTGGGTCCGAGAGCTGGCCGAGGTGCTGGGCTTCAAACACATCTGCACCCTGACCGTGCAGGAGCATGACCGGATGGTCGGCTATGTCAGCCAGCTGTGCCATGCCATCGCCGTCAGCCTGATGTGCGCCAACGACAACACCTCGCTGTGCGAGTACACGGGCGACTCCTTCCGGGATCTGACCCGCATCGCACGCATCAACGACAAAATGTGGGCGGAACTGTTCCTCTGGAACAGGGATAACCTCATCTCGGAGATCGACCAGTTCGACGCCGCGCTCGGCGCACTGCGCAGCGCGCTGGCGGCGGGCGACCGCGAAAAGCTCGAAGAGATGTTCCGCCTTTCCACCCGGCGCCGTGCGGCGTTCGACAAGAAGCTCCCCGAATGAGGTGAATCTATGCCCAAGCAGGAAGGCCAAAAATCCAAGCTGTTGGCGCTTTTGCGCATCTTTGAGACACAGACCGACGAAAACCACCTGCTGAACGTGCCCCAGCTGGTGGGGCTGCTGGAACAGCAGGGCATCCTCTGCGAGCGCAAGAGCGTGTACAGCGACATCGACGCGCTGAACGCACTGGGGTACGACATCCAGCTCCGGCGGGGCCGGGGCGGCGGCTATTTTCTGGCCAGCCGCATCTTTGACCTGGCCGAGCTGAAGCTGCTGGTGGACGCCGTGCAGGCCAGCCGGGTGGTGTCCAGCGCCACGAGCCGCCGCCTGATCCGGAAGCTGGAAAAGCTCTGCTCCAATTACGAGGGCAGCCAGCTGCAGCGTCAGGTCTACGTGGACGGCCGCCCCAAGACCGACAGCAGGAGCTTGCTGTACAGCATCGACGCGCTGCACGAGGCCATCAACACCGGCCGGATGGTGGAGTTCCACTACAAAAAAGTGGGCCGGCCCGAAAAGCGGATCATCAGCCCATGGCAGATGGCGTGGGAGAACGGCTGCTATTACCTCATCGCCTATCAGGACGAAAAGGAGCCGGTGGGCATCCGCCACTACCGGGTGGACCGGATGTCCGGCGTCCGGGTGCTGGAGCTGCCCCGCCGCGGCCGGGAGCAGTTTGCTGATTTCGATCTGCCCGCCTACCTGCGCAAGCACTTCAGCATGTACGGCGGCCCCGAACGGCGCGTGACCCTGCGCTGCACAGCCGACCTCGAAAGCGCCATGCGGGAGCGGTTCGGCGCTTCGCCGACCTTCCTGCCGGAGGAGGACGAGCGCTTCCACTTTGATGTGCCCATCTGTGTCAGCGAGCCGTTCTACGGCTGGGTGGCGGGCTTTGGCGGCAAGGTGGAAGTCCTTGCGCCCGAAGACGTCCGCACCGGGATGCGGGCGCTGGCCGAACAGCTGGCGGAAGAGCATCGCTAAACAAGAAAAAACGGACCGTTTTCACGGTCCGTTTTTTGCGTGGTTCTGCAATTATTCGTCCAGCTCCAGATCGCTCGGCAGGAGCACATCCAGCGCGGCGGCGGGCTCGGCGACGAGGCGGCGGCTCTGGTGGAAGATGGCCTTTTCGAGGGTGTTGCGGGCCAGACGGCCGTTGCCGGCGGTGCGGGCATCGGCGGCCTGACGGCGGGCGTAGTAGTTCCGCAGCGGCTCTTCGCAGGCCTCCGAGAGGGTGTAGCCCTTGTTTTTGGCAAGGACGTGGGTGATCTGCAGCAGCTCGTCGGCGGTGTAGTCCGGGAACTCGATCTTGTTGGGGAAGCGGCTGGCCAGACCGCTGTTGGCGGTGAGGAAGGTCTCCATCTCTCTGGTGTATCCGGCCAGAATGACCACAAGCTCGTCGCGGTGGTCTTCCATCCCTTTGACGAGGGTATCAATGGCTTCGAGGCCGAAGCTGTCCTGCTCGCCGCGGTAGAGGCTATAGGCCTCGTCGATGAAGAGGACGCCGCCGAGGGCACTCTCGATGACGCTGTTGGTCAGCGGTGCGGTGTGGCCGGTGTAGCGGCCCACGAGGTCGCCGCGGCCCACCTCCACCAGCTGCCCGCCCTTGAGCGCCCCGATGGCCTTGAGGTACTTGGCCACCAGCCGGGCGATGGTGGTCTTGCCGGTGCCGGGGTTGCCGGTGAAGATCATGTGCATCGAAAGGCTGGCCGTCTTCATGCCCGCAGCGGCGCGGCGCTGCTGGACCTGCAGATTGTCGGCCAGACCGAACACGTATTCCTTGACCGGGGCCAGACCGACCAGATCCGAGATCTCCGCTCGGATCTCATCCAGCGCGCCGGTGTAGGCGGCGGGCAGCAGGTCGAGCAGCGGGGCCGGGGCGGCATCGTTCAGGCGGAAGAGCAGGCCCTCCGGTGCGGCGGTCAGGGTCACGGTGCCGGTGAGCGGCTTGTCCGTTTGCAGGCAGTATTCGCTCAGAGCGCGGAAGATGCGGTCGCAGCAGCCGGACAGCCCGGCTGCGCCCTTCTGGGGGGTGCACTGGGCGGCGACGTAGTCTCGCACATCGGCCCCGGCGGCGAGGGTCAGGCCCAGCCGGGCCGTGACCTTCTGGGCCAGCGCGTTCAGCTGCTGGGCGGCGAGGGCTGCAAGGTCTGCCTGCTGGTAGGCGGTCGTCTCGCAGACGTCGCCCAGCGCCGAGACCATGCCTGCGCCGAACTTGTCCGCCATGGCGGCGCGGCCCTTGTTCGAGAAGAAGATGAGGTACTTCCCGCAGGGGTCGAGACGGCTGACCGCGCCGGGGGCCAAGGCCGTTCCGGCGTCCACCAGAATGCCGTCCCGGTTGACGATGTACCGGCTGGAGAGCGGGGCGCTGCCCCGGACGGCCAGGTCGGACAGCGTCTTCAGAAAGCTGGGACAGCAGCTCTCGTAGTGTTCAAAGACCACGATCTCGCCGGGGGCGTGGAGCGCGGCGTAGAGGTCCTGTAAAAAGAGCTTTTCGGCGGCGGGGTTCGCGTAAAGCGCCAGGTCGAGCGCGGCGATCTGGTCGTTTTGCAGCAGGCCCCGTGCAGCCATGCAGCGGGCGGTCTCCTCCAGCGCGAAGTGCCGACCGGTGCCGGTGCCGCCGCACAGCAGGATGACGTTCCGGGCGGTGGGCGGTTCGGTGCCCAGCACAAAGGGGCGGCGCATGGCGCGGACGACCGCGTCCACAAAGGCGTCCTGCCCCAGCACGGTCTGCCGGACTTCGTCGGCCAGCCCCTCGAAGCTGCCCAGATGTTCAGGTTTCACGTCGGTGGTGCCTTTGGCCAGCAGACCGTCGTTCTCCATATCCCGCAGCATCCGGCGGCTGTCGGCCAGCGCAGCCCCGGCGGCGGTGTCCTGCGTCTTCAGCTGGGCCGACTGGGCCTTGAGCATCGCATCCAGCTTTTTCTGCTGTTCCAGAAGCGCCGCGTTCAGGTCGTTCAGAGTGCTGTTTGGCTGCTGCCGGGGTTCAGCGGGAGTGCCGGGGGCGGCCTTGAATCTGCCGCCCGGCCCGAAGACTCCATTCATCAGGGTCTCCCAATCGTCTGTATATGCCATGTCATCGCCTCCGTGATCGGTTCATTTCTTTCAGTATAGTGTACCGCAGCCCCATTTGCAAGGAAACTCTTGCAAAATCCGCGCAAGCCGGGTACACTAATTTCAAAAGGCCTGCCTCTGGCGAGGGCGGGAATGTTAGGATAAAGGATGAGAGTCAATGAAAACGCCTGCACAATGGAAAGCATGGTTCGAAAGCGAGGAGTTTGCCCGCCAGACCGGCTATCAGGGGCCGCTGGGCGCGGCGTATTCCCCATCGGGCACCCACCTGCGGCTGTGGGCACCCACGGCGCAGTCGGTCCGGGTCGATCTTTACCGGAAAGGCGACGGCGGGGCCTGCATCGGCAGTCTGCCGCTGAGCCCGTGGGGGCAGGGCGTCTGGGGCGTTTACCTGCCCGGCGACCAGCACGGGAAGTATTATCATTTCAACGTGACCACCGAGTGGGGCAGCGTGACCACCGCTGACCCCTATGCCCGCGCGGCGGGCGTGAACGGGGCGCGGAGCATGATCGTGGATCTGGCCCGCACCGACCCGCCGGGCTGGGAACAGGACAAACGGCCGGTCATCCCGGCGTCGAAGCGGAGCGTCTGGGAGGTCAGCGTCCGGGATTTCTCGCAGGACCCGGCCAGCGGGGTGCGCAATGCGTGGCGGGGCAAATTTCTGGCCTTTACCCAGCAGGGCACGACCCTGAACGGCGACGGCGTCCACCCCACCTGCCTGAACTACCTCAAGCGGCTGGGGGTGCGCTATGTCCAGCTCATGCCCATCTTTGATTTCGGCAGCGTGGACGAGAGCCGCCCGCTGACCCGGCAGTACAACTGGGGCTACGACCCCGCAAACTTCAACGTCCCGGAGGGCAGCTACTCCACCGACCCCGCCCGCGGCGAAGTCCGGGTGCGGGAGTGCAAGCAGATGATCCAGGCCCTCCATGCGGCGGGCATCGGTGTGGTGATGGATGTGGTGTACAACCACATGTACCACTCCGACAACGTGCTGAACCGGGCAGTCCCCCTCTATTATTTCCGCCAGAACGAGGATGGCAGCCTTTCCAACGGCAGCGGCTGCGGCAACGAGTTTGCCAGTGAGCGGCCCATGGCCCGGCAATACTTTCTGGATTCGGTGCTCTACTGGGCGCAGGAGTATCACATCGACGGCTTCCGGTTCGACCTGATGGGCCTGTACGATGTGGAGACGATGAACCTGCTGCGGGCCGAGCTGGACAAGCTGCCCGGCGGGCGGGACATCCTGATGTACGGCGAGCCGTGGCAGGGCGGCAGCAGTGCGCTGCACCGGTACGAGGCGAACAAGAACAATCTGGCCATGCTGAACGACCGCATCGGCATCTTCTGCGACGACACCCGCGACGCCATCAAGGGCGGCTGCTTCAATGCGCGGGAGCCGGGCTACGTGGAGGGAAAGCCCGGCAGCTTCTGGGACATCGGCGGGGCCGTGGCGGCATGGTGCCGCAGTGATAAGTTCCCGCCCCACACGCCGGGGCAGATCGTCAGCTATGTATCTGCCCACGACAATTTCACCTTGTGGGACAAGCTGCTTCTGGTGCGGTACGAGCGCCCGGAGTTCGGCGCGGTGGACCGTGCCGCCCTGGCCCAGAACCGGCTGGCGGCAGGCATCTGCCTCACCTGCATGGGCCTGCCCTTCTGGCAGGCGGGCGAAGAGTTCGCCCGCACCAAAAAGGGGCAGGGCAACAGCTACCGCTCCTCCCCGGCGCTGAACCGGCTGGACTGGAAGCGGGCCGAGCAGTTCCATGGGTTGGTGGATTACTACCGGGGCCTCATCGGCCTGCGGAATGCCTTCCCGCGGCTGGGTGCGGTGGACAGGGCCAGCCCCAACGCCATTGCATTTTTTGATTTGGAACAGCCGCTGGTGGGCTGGCGTCTGCCTGCCCTGCCCGGCGATGGGGCGTGGTGGGGCGCGCTCTGCGTCTACTACAACCCCACCGAACAGGAACAGCCCATCCGGCTGCCCGACGGGCGCTGGAAGCTGCTGAGCGACGGCACCTCGTCCAGCCTGTGGCGGGGCGACAGCCGCATCCTGAGCGGCGAAGCGGTCCTGGCTCCGGTCAGTGCGACCATCTTCGGCTTGGTATAAACAGCGATCCCCCGGCCAGCGGGTCACCGCCAGTCGGGGGATTTTTGAAGAAGAAAGGAATCAAATCCTGATAACGCCTTGCGGCGGAGGGTGGCTCAATTGTTGGCCGAACGCTGTGCGGCGGTGTTCGACGCATTCTTTTCGCCCAGCGTCAGCGAGACGGTCTGCATCTGGCCGTCGCGGGCAACGGTGATGGAAAGGGTGTCACCGGCCGTGTGCTGCTGCATCAGGGTGCCAAGGTCGTCTTTCTGGGCGATCTCGGTGCCGTCGATGCTAACGATGCGGTCTCCGACCTTCAGACCGGCCTTGTCGGCCGGGCCGCCCTGCACGACGTCCACGACATAGACGCCGTAGGCGTTGACGTTGAACTGGGCCGCCGTCTGGGCGTCGGTCACGGCGATGTAGGTGATGCCCATATACGGCCGGCCGGAGACATAGCCGTTCTCCAGCAGGTCCTGCGCCACCTGAATGGCGTCGTTGATGGGGATGGCGAAGCCCAGACCCTCCGCGTCCGAGCTGGAGGACTTGGCGTTGACCAGACCGATCAGCTCACCGTTCATGTTGAACAGACCGCCGCCGGAGTTGCCGGGGCTGACGGAGGCATCCATCTGGATCAGGGACATGGTGTTGGTGGAGCTGGTGCCCTGAATGGTCACGCTGCGGTTCAGTGCGCTGACGATGCCGCTGGTGACGGTGCCGCCCAGCTCACCCAGCGGGTTGCCGACGGCCAGGACGCTGTCGCCGACCGACAGGCTGTCGCTGTCGCCGACGGTGGCGGGGGTCAGGCCGGTGGCGTCAATCTTCAGCACGGCGACATCGCTGGTGTCGTCCTCGCCCACCACGGTGGCGGTGTAGTCGGTATCCCCGATGGTCACGGTGATCTGCGATGCACCGGAGACGACGTGCGCACAGGTGAGGATATAGCCGTCCGAGCTAATGATGACGCCGCTGCCTGCGCCGGACTCGACCTGATTCTGGCCGTACCAGGACCACTGCGAGTAGACGACCTGTTCGGTGGTGATGACCACGACGCTGGGGCTGACCATCTCGGAGACCTGCGAAGTAGTCATGCCGCTGGACGAGACGGCGGTGCCAGAGGCCGCGCTGCTGTCGGTGCGCTCCACCTGCTGGATGACGACCTTGTTGCCTGCATTGCCGACCCGTGCGCCCACAAAGCCGCCTGCAAAGCCCATGGCCGCGGCCAGCACCAGTGCAGCGGCGCTGCGGGCGATGCGGCCGCCGCTGCGCTTGCGGCGCTTCTTCGGGGGCTTGGAGGCTGCGGCCTGCGGCTCCGGGCCTGCCGGGGGCGGCGTAGTGCCGCCATTGCCGGTGGAAGTTTCCGACGGGCGGGCCGGGGCGGGGTCGCTGTAAGTGCCCGCCGTGTTGGCGGTGTTCATGCCGGAGGAGCCGACGTTGGGGTATCCGGTATCGCCGGACGGACTATTTGCAGAGGAATAATCGTATTCCCATTTGTTTTCATTTTCCATGGTACAACTTCCTTTCTCGAAGGGACTGGTTCGGGAGGGGCGCTTCGCCCGTCCCTCTCTGGAACTGGCTCTATTGTAGCCGCCAATTGTGAAAACGAATCGCTGAGCGGGTGAAGAATGTGTGAAATACGGTCGTAGCCGCAGGCCTTGACAGCGGCGCGGGAGCTTGGTATTGTAAGGGAAAAGGAGACTGTGTATGAAACTGGAAGAACGGCCCGGCGGCTTTGCATTGTATAAAGAGAAGACCGAGGTGGGCTTCTGTCAGCTGACCCGGACGGCGGCAGGGGCGGACGTTGCCTGCCTTACCATTGTACCAGAATGGCGGCGGAAAGGCTATGGGTCTTATCTGCTAAAAGAGATATTGCGCCGCTTTGGCGGATATGACAGGGAGACGGCCACCGTTTTCACGGCCCCGCTGCCCGCTGCGCCGGGGGAGAAAGCGTTCTGGGCGAAGTTCGGCTTCCGGGAGGAGGCCGGGCGGCTCTGCCGCCGCCGGACGCCGGACCTGACCGCTGTGAAGTTCGTGCAGGACTTCCTTGCGGCCCGGCTGCAAAACCCGCAGCTGCTGGTGGATGCCACCTGCGGCAACGGCGGAGATACGGCGTTTCTGTGCCGTCTGGCGGGCGGGACAGGCCGGGTGCTAGGCTTTGACATCCAGCCCGAAGCCATTGCCTCCACCCGACGGAATCTGGCCGCGAACGGGCTTTCCGCCGAGCTGTACTGCGGCAGCCACGCAGACCTGCTGCATGATGTGCAGCCCGGCACGGCGGATGCCGTGATGTTCAACTTCGGCTGGCTGCCGGGAGCAGACCACACGGTCTTTTCCCACGCGGAGAGCAGCATCCCTGCGCTGGAAGCAGCCCTCGATGCGCTGCGGCCCGGCGGGGTGCTCAGCGCCATCCTTTACAGCGGCCGGGTCATCGGGTCGGACGAGAAGACGGAGATCCTGCACTGGATGCGCACACTGCCCCTGACGCGCTGCACCGTCCTCGTCTGCGATTTCGCCAATTGGGCCGAAACGGCACCCCTGCCCTGCTTTCTTCTGAAAAAATGAGAAAAGTCTTGCATCTAGGTGGAATTTCTGCTAAAATAAATGCTGTTTGATTTTTAGACGGCCGGACCCTCTTCGGCATCGCGGATGCGATGCCGCCTCTCCCTTTGGCGGAGCGGGCGCAAAGCGCCTGAGAGGGCAGGCCTATCAATGGAGAACGACCCATGTGACGAAGAAAGGACCCGAAACAAACCCCTCTGACTTGAAATTGGGAGACTTATAAATCTATGACAAATCGTGAAGAAATCGAGCGCCGTCGGACGTTTGCGATCATCAGCCACCCCGACGCCGGCAAGACCACGCTGACCGAAAAGCTGCTGCTGTACGGTGGAGCCATCAACCAGGCGGGTTCCGTCAAGGGCAAGCAGAGCGCCAAGCACGCCGTTTCCGACTGGATGGACATCGAGAAGCAGCGCGGTATTTCCGTGACTTCCTCGGTGCTGCAGTTCAACTATGCGGGCAAGTGCGTCAACATCCTAGACACGCCGGGCCATCAGGACTTTTCGGAGGATACCTACCGCACCCTGATGGCGGCGGACTCTGCCGTCATGGTCATCGACGCCGCCAAGGGCGTTGAGGCCCAGACCATCAAGCTGTTCAAGGTCTGCACCCTGCGCCACATCCCCATCTTCACCTTCATCAACAAGATGGACCGCGAGGCCCGCGACCCCTTTGAGCTGATGGAGAACATCGAAGAGATCCTGGGCATCAAGACCTACCCCATGAACTGGCCCATCGGCTGCGGCAAGGAGTTCAAGGGCGTGTTCGACCGCAACACCCGCAAGGTGCTGGCCTTCTCCAGCGACGGCCGCGCCAACGGCGTCAAGAAGGTCGAGGAGACCGAGGCCGAGCTGGGCGATCCCGCACTGGACGAGCTGCTGACCCCCTATCTGCACCAGCAGCTCTCCGATGAGATCGAGCTGCTGGACGGTGCCGCCGAGGAATTTGATCTGGACAAGGTGCTGCGCGGCGAGCTCAGCCCCGTCTTCTTCGGCTCTGCGCTGACCAACTTCGGCGTCGAGCCGTTCCTGGAGAACTTCCTCCGCCTGACCCCCACCCCGCTGGCCCGTGTGGACAGCCTGACCGGGGAGCCGGTGGACCCCTGCCGCGAAGAGTTCTCGGCCTTCATCTTCAAGATTCAGGCCAACATGAACAAGGCCCACCGCGACCGCATCGCCTTCATGCGCATCTGCTCCGGCAAGTTCGAGCGCGGCATGGAAGCCTACCATGTGCAGGAGGGCAAGAACATCAAGCTGGCCACCGGCACCCAGCTGATGGCGCAGGACCGCGCTATCGTGGATGAGGCCTATGCAGGCGATATCATCGGCCTGTTCGATCCGGGCATCTTCTCCATCGGCGACACGCTGTGCACCGGCAAAAAGAAGGTGGAATTTGCAGGCATCCCGACCTTCTCGCCGGAGCACTTTGCGCGCATCGAGCAGAAGGACACCATGAAGCGCAAGCAGTTCGTGAAGGGTATGGAGCAGATCGCCCAGGAGGGTGCCATCCAGATCTTCCGCGAAGTGGGCGGCGGCATGGAAGAAGTCGTGGTCGGCGTCGTTGGTGTGCTGCAGCTGGAAGTGCTGGAGTACCGCCTGAACACCGAATACAACGTCGAGATCCGGATGCAGCAGCTCCCCTTCGAGCAGCTGCGCTGGGTGAAGAACGACCCCGACACCTACAACCTGCGGGACCTCGACCTGACCAGCGACACCAAGGCCGTGGAGGATATGAAGGGCAACCGTCTGCTGCTGTTCACCTCGGACTGGGCCATCCGCTGGGCCGAGACCCACAACGAGACGCTGGAACTGAGCGAGTTCGGCAACATCTAAAACGATCCCAAAGAGCTGCTGTGCGGGGCGGGACTCCAAACAGCAGCTCTTTTTGGATAGAAATCAAAAATACAACAAAGAATGCCAGAAATGGGATGAGACCGGCCCCCGATGGGGAACACTTCTGGCATGGAGGAAAATAAGATGCAGAATATCACGATCGGAAAAAGCGGCATCGAGGTGCCTTTTCTCGGTATGGGCACCTGGGCCATTGGCGGCGGCAGCTGGTGGGGCGACAACGACGACGCCCTGTCGGTGAACGCCATTGAAGCGGCGGTCGAGCAGGGCATCCGCTGGATCGACACGGCCCCCATCTACGGCTTGTACCACAGCGAACAGGTCGTGGGCGAGGCGCTCCGGCACATCGACCGCGACAAGGTGGTCCTCTCCACCAAGTGCGGCCTGGAATGGCGGCACGAGACGCCGGTGCTCCACAAAGTCGTGGACGGCACCGCAGTCTACCGCGACCTGTCCGCCCAGAGCATCATCGAGGACGTGGAAGAGAGCCTGAAGCGGCTGGGCACCGACCATCTGGATGTCCTGTACACCCACTGGCAGAGCCCGGATCTCGGCCTCTACCCGCTGGAAGAGACTGTCGAGGCCATGATGAAGCTCAAGGAGCAGGGCAAGATCCGCGCCATCGGTGCGTCGAATGTGACGGCGGACATCATCCGCGGCTACTGCAAGTACGGCCAGCTGGATGTCATCCAGGAGAAGTACAGCCTGCTGACCCGCCGCGTGGAAAAGCAGCTGCTGCCCACCTGCAAGGAGCTGGGCGTGTCCATTCAGGCCTACTCTCCGCTGGAGCAGGGCCTGCTGACCGGCAAGGTCACGATGGAGACCACCTACCCGGAGGGTAGCACCCGCAACACCAACCCCAGCTTCCAGCCCGCCCGCCGTGCGCAGGCCATTGAGCTGCTGGAAAAGTGGGGCGACCTGACCGAAAAATACGACTGCACCCTCGCGCAGCTGGTCATCGCGATGACGGCCCGGATGATCCCCGGCCTGCATGTGCTCTGCGGTGCCCGCACCCCGGAGCAGGTGCGCGACAACGCCGGCGCCCTGCGCATCCAGCTCAACGGCGCAGATGCCGTCCGCATGAAGTGGGATGTGGACGCCATTTCGTAAGATAAAATTGACCCAAAAGAACCGGATGGACGCCATCCGGTTCTTTTCTGTGCTGATTGCTGCAAATTTGCTGTTGAATTTTACAGCAGAATCTGCTATACTGAATGTGAAGGGAGTTGATTTTATGCCGAACATCAAACCGATTTCTGACCTGCGGAATTATACGGAGGTCCTCCGGGATGTGGAAGAGGGTTCGCCGGTGTTTCTGACCAAAAATGGCCGCGGGAAATATGCCATTCTCGACATGCACGACTATGAGAAAGCGCAGGCGACCATCCGCCTGATGAATGAGATCGCGAGGGGCAGGCGGTCCGGAGAAACGGAGGGGTGGCTGAGTATGGAGGCCGTAGAAGAATCGCTCGGAATTGCGAATGAATAAACTTCAAGTATCAAAAGCTGCCCAGTATGATCTGTTGGAGATCAAAGCGTATATTGCAAACGATTTGGAAAATCGAACGGCAGCGGTTTCGACGGTAAAGAAGATCACGCAGAAAATTCGACGATTGCAAGAACATCCGTTGATGGGTGCACCAATTTCGTCTGTTTCAAATGCCAATAGTGAGGAGCGTTTTCTGGTCAGCGGAAAATATCTGGTATTTTACCATGTGATCGGAAAAGAAGTTTTCATTGACCGTGTCCTTTATGGCGGCAGAGATTATCTGAAGATTCTATTCGAGGATGCCCTTAAAGAAGAAACACCGGAAGAAAACGACTGAGCGTGTAAAACATAGCGAAGAGGAGCCGCGGCCAATGGCCGCGGCTCCTCTTCGTTTATGCTTCCTTCAGCATCTGCTGGATCTTTCGTTTGGCGCGGCAGTAGGTCACGCAGGCCCAGTTGGCGGTGTGGCCGAAGATCGCACCGATCTTCTCGTAGGAGAGCTCGCCGAAGACCCGGAGGGTGAACACCTCCTTGTACGGTTCTTCCAGCCGGTGAAGGCACTGGTGGATGGTAAAAGCGGCGTCTTCGTCGATGAGCAGTTCGTCCAGGTCCGGCTGCGGGGCAGCGGCGGGCGGAAACGCCTCGTCCAGCGGGACGGTCTGTTTCGCCTTGCGGCAGTGGGAGTAATAACAGTTCCGCGCTACGGTGAAGAGCCAGGCGCGGATGTTCTGTCGGCCATCAAAGTGCTTCAGACCGTTCAGGGCCTTGAAAAACGTCTCCTGCGTCAGCTCTTCGGCCAGCGATTCCGAGTGGGTGAGCCCCTGCAAAAACAGGAACACATCCCGGAAATAGAGCCGGTAAAGTGCATCCATGTCCATGGGCTAGGCCCTCGGATAGAGGCCCAGCTCCTGCTCGGTGCCGTAGACGATGGTGCCATTGAGGCGGTAGGCCGAGACCGGCTGGCCTTCCCGGTAATGGAGCGTTTCGTCGGCACAGACGACGGCGAGCAGCTGGGTGTTGGAAACGGCGATGGTCTTGGAAGATGCCGCGCTCCCGAACACCCCGGCCAGTGCGGCGTGGAAGTGCGGGAAACGGTAGCGCACGGCCTGCACCGTCACGGTCGGGCTGCCCCAGCTGAAGGGCTCGTCCAGCGTCAGCCAGACGCCTTCGCCCTGCACTTCGAGGATGCAGAGGTTGGCAGAGTCTTCTTTCCGGTTGTAGGTCCAGAACCGGGCTTCCTCGACGGTGGCGGGAGCCTCGGCGCTGTACATCCACACGGCCAGTGCCAGAGCGCACACCACGGCCAGCACGGCCGCCAGAGTGGTCAGCAGCTGCTTTTTCTGCAGGGCGGCATGGACCTGTTTCAGCAGGGCGTCGGCCTGCGCATCGGCCTGCACCGGGACTGGCAGGCGGATGCTGTGCAGTTCGTCCCGGCAGGCCGGGCAGCTTTGCAGATGCTCTTCGATGAGCTGGCCGGTCTCCGGGCTGGTGAGGTGTTCGGCGTAGAGGGGGAGCAGGTCCCGGATGAGCTCACAGGGCAGTTTCATGAGTACGACCTCCTTTTTTCGTGTCCGTTCACCTCAATAACGCCCCAAAGACGAAAATATTACAAGAATCTCCGAAACTATTTTTGCTTCACCCGTTTTCACGCCAGAATGCCCCGCCGCTGGTCTGGAACAGCAGCCAGGGGTTCACGCTCTTGCTGCCCAGCTTGAAGTCCATGGTCATCTCTTCGCCCAGCGCACCGACGGCCTGCCCTTTCTGGACGGTCGCGTTCCGGCTGACGGAGAGGGTCTGCAGGCCGTAAAGGTAGCTGCGCAGGCCGCAGCCGTGGTCGATGACGACGGTGTTGCCGGTGAGGGCAAGGTTTCCGGCAAAGACAACGACGCCGTCCGCCGGGGCGCGGGCCGGGTCGCCGGGGATGGTGTAGAGTTTAGTGGAGTTGGAGCGGGAACCCTGCTGGCCGTTCGTGACCTTGACCTGACCGAAATCCAGCAGGATGAGATAGTTCTCGGCCGGGCAGATGAACCCGCCGGACCAGAGCTTTTCCCGCACAGGCAGCTCATACAGCGGCCAGATGTTGTTCCGGAACTCGGTGTTCGCGGCCTCGGTGGGAGCCGGCCCGGCCTCGACCTCCGCAGTGCCGAAGTCTTTTGGCAGAACGGTCAGCGTCCGGGAAATCGTCTCCCCGTTGACCGTGATGCGGATTTCGTGGGCTCCGGCGGAGGCGTTGTAGGCCGCAGGGATGTAGGCCCGCCAGCCGGAGGGGCTGCGGATGCACGAAACACTGCCGAGGTCGGTCTCCAGGGTGGGGGCCGTGTCCCCGGCCATGCCGGTGATGGCGACGCCTACGATGCCGCCCTGCTCGACCCGCTCAGCCGAAAGCTCGACGTTGGCGCTGGCCTGCAGCGTGAACCGGAAGGAGAACCGATACCAGCCGGTGGGCCGGGCCGGGTGTTCCTGCCCCCAGTTCTTATGAATGGAGCCGTTGGTGCCGCCCTCGAACTGGGTGGAAAGAAGGTCATTCGGGAGCCGCCAGACTGTCATCGTGGCCTTGTAGCTGCCGTTGGCCGGGAAGAGGAAGTCTTCATACTGCCCGGCAGAACCGGCGAACACGAGGCTGCCGACGTCGGTCTCGATGGTCAGGGTGGTGTAGGTGGCCCAGTCGGGCAGGGCGAGTGCCGGGTGGGCATCGTACAGTGTGCCCAGCTTTTGCACGGTAAGGGTGTCCGGCTCAGCAAAGACCCTGTCGAGCACACCGCCCACCAGCGGCACCTGCCAGCAGGAGCCGTTCACTTCCAGTGCCTGCCCGCCGAACTGTACGTCCGCCGCAGGGCGGGCCCCCTCGCCGGTAAAGGAATAGCTCACGGCCATTACGGCCCCCAGCAGCACGACGACGCCCAGCGCGACGCCGATGATCCAAAGAAAAAATCGCTTCATGATATGTAACATCCTCCTGACATTGTGCAGAGGGTTGCAAAAAGGGCGCACGCGGCGGGTCAGGAACTGACCACCGGGTGCGCCCTTCAGCGGATCGGTTATTCTTCTGCGGCGTCCTCGGCAGGTGCGTCGGCGGGTTCCGCCTTGTCTTCGCCAAACAGCAGGCGCTCGTACTCATCGAGCTCCTTCTCGCGGCGGCGGAGATAAACGGCCACGGCGGCCAGTGCACCGGCGATGGCGGCCAGCGTAGCGATCACGGCGATCAAACAAGATTTCTTCATAGGTTCAGCACACTCCTTTTTTGGGTCGGAACGATGGGTCCAGAACATCCTTTGTGTCGGGGTGGCCCGTTTCGCGGTGGGCCATGGAACCGCCCTTGCGGATATCGTGTAGAAATATCGCGTTAGGAATATTATACCCGGAATGCAAAAAAATTACAACTGCCAATCCGTAAATTTTCATCGACCTGCACGAAAAAAGTTAAAATGCAGCGGCCAGCAGTTTGCGGTACGCCTTGAACGCACCGGGCAGGGTGTACGCGGCTTCCAGCTGTTCCGGGCTGGCCCAGACGCAGCCGGCGGGGGCGGGTTGGCGCTCTGCCGTGAAGAGATAGCCGCCCATGTGCCACTCGATATGGCTGAAGATGTGCCGGGCCGGGCGGAGGGCTTTGGCGGCATCGGGGGTGCAGACGACGCCCAGCGCTGCCAGGCGGGCGCGGGCCTCGTCGGCGGAGAGAGATTCGTCCTCCCAGAGCACCGGCTGCCACAGGCCCGCCAGCAGACCCTTTTCGGGCCGCTGCTGGAGCAGGACGCCCTCCGGGCTGCGGACGAGCGCCAGCGTCACCGGCTCGATGCGGCGGGCCTTGGGGGCCGCTTTGCGGGGCAGGGTGAGGGCCGTCCCGGCGGCATGGGCGGCGCAGAGGTGGGCCAGCGGGCACTGCGCGCAGAGCGGGGCACCGTTGGGTACGCAGACCAGCGCACCCAGCTCCATCAGGGCCTGATTGTAGTCGCCGGGGGCAGCCGGGGGCTGGTGCTCCATGACGCGGGCCGTGAATGCCCGCTTGACCTTGGGGTCGGTGATGAGGCGGTCGTCGTTGTACAGACGGGAAAACACCCGCAGCACATTGCCGTCCACCGCAGGCACCGGCAGGCCGAAGCTGATGGAGGCGATGGCACCCGCCGTGTAGTCGCCGATGCCGGGCAGGGCGCGGAGGGCATCGTAGTCGGCGGGCAGTTCGCCGCCGTACTGCGCACAGACGAGCTTTGCCGCCTTTTGCAGGTTCCGCACCCGGCTGTAGTAGCCCAGGCCCTCCCACAGTTTGTGGAGCTTTTCCTCCTCGCAGGCGGCAAGGGCGGGAATGTCCGGCAGAGCGGCAAGGAACCGCTCATAGTAGGGCAGCGCCGCCGAGACGCGGGTCTGCTGCAGCATGATCTCACTCAGCCAGACATGGTAGGGGGTGGGGTCGGAGCGGAAGGGCAGGATGCGGTGGTTCGCATGGAACCAGTGGAGCAGAGCGGGCGAAATGTTTTCCACGAAATGTTACCTCGATGTTGAAAATGGATCAAAAAACCTCTCCGTCAAAGCCCGACGGCCTTGCCAGCTCCCCTGCTAGGGGAGCCTCTGGCGAAAAGGGAAAGTTTCCCGTTCTGCCAAGGCCTCTCCTCGATAGGAAAGGTGGCATTGCGAAGCAATGACGGAGAGGTTTCCTCATTTTTTAGAATCCGTAAGCGGTGCGGGGGAACGGCAGGACATCACGGATGTTCTGGATGCCCGTGAGGTACATGATCATGCGCTCGAAGCCCAGGCCGTAACCGGCATGCTCCACGCCGCCGAACTTGCGCAGGTTGAGGTACCAGTCGTAGCTGGATTTGTCCAGCCCCAGCTCGTCCATACGGGCTACCAGCTTGTCGTAGTCTTCCTCACGCTGGCTGCCGCCGATCAGCTCGCCGATGCCGGGCACCAGCATATCGGCTGCGGCCACGGTCTTGCCGTCCGGGTTCTGCTTCATGTAGAAGCTCTTGATCTCCTTCGGGTAGTCGGTGACGAAGACGGGCTTCTTGAAGACAACCTCGGTCAGGTAGCGCTCGTGCTCGGTCTGGATGTCCACGCCCCACTCGACGGGGAACTGGAACTTCTTGTTGTTCTTCTTCAGCACCTCAATGGCGTCGGTGTAGGTGATGCGGCCAAATTCGCTGTTCGCCACCAGCTCCAGGCGCTCGATGAGGCCCTTGTCGATGAACTGGTTGAAGAAGGCCATCTCGTCGGGGCAGTTGTCCAGCACATAGCGGATGACATACTTGGTCATGGCCTCGGCGGTGTCCATGTAGCCGTTCAGGTCGCAGAAGGCCATCTCCGGCTCGATCATCCAGAACTCGGCGGCGTGGCGGGTGGTGAAGCTCTTCTCCGCACGGAAGGTGGGGCCGAAGGTGTACACCTTGCCAAAGGCCATGGCCATGGCCTCGGCCTCCAGCTGGCCGGAAACGGTCAGGTTGACCGGCTTCTCGAAGAAGTCCTGGGTGTAATCGACGGTGCCGTCCTCGTTCTTGGGCACGTTCTCCAGGTCGAGGGTGGTCACGCGGAACATCTCACCGGCGCCCTCGCAATCGGATGCGGTCAGCAGCGGGGAGTGTGCGTAGACGAAGCCGTTCTCCTGGAAGAACTTGTGGATGGCATAAGCAGCCACGCTGCGGACGCGGAAGGCGGCGTTGAAGGTGTTGGTGCGGGGGCGCAGGGTGGGCATGGTGCGCAGATACTCCATGCTCATCTTCTTTTTCTGCAGCGGATACTCGTCGGCGGGGCAGTCGCCCAGGATCTCGACGGAATCAGCGTTCAGCTCAAAGGGCTGCTTTGCCTGCGGGGTCAGCACGATGCGGCCCACGACACGCAGGCTGCTGTACAGGCCGGTGTGGACGACCTCATCGTAGTTTGCCAGCTTGCCGGCTTCCAGCACGACCTGCAGGGTCTTGAAGCAGCCGCCGTCCGACAGGGCGATGAAGCCGATGTTCTTGGAGTCGCGGATGTTCTTGGCCCAGCCGCAGACGGTGATCTCGGTGCCGTCCGCCGGGGTGTTCTTGAACAGCGAAAGGATCTCGGTACGTTCCATAGTAGTTCTCCTTTATAAACAAAAAAGACAGCTTTTGCCCTGAAAGTTCAGGGCGAACAAGCTGTCTTGTAATGTCCGCGGTGCCACCTGAATTACCGGAAGTGTCCGGTCGCTCACGCGCTCATCTCAAAAAGAAAGCGCTGCCCTTGTAACGCGGGGCGCAGCGGCGCACCTACTGGCAGTTTTGCAAAAAACTGGGGTTCAGGTTGCAGCTCCTGGGTGTTCGTTCGCGCAGGGGGCGCTCACGGCTCGCAGCAACTGCCGTGTTCTCTGGAAGCGTCCCGGATGCGTTACTTTTCCCGATCTGTGCTTTTCGGTAATTCTAAAAATAGCACAGGAAAGCGGCTTTGTCAATCAAAAATCAAGACTTTGTCTTGCATTCCGGGCCGAAAAATGATATCATCTAAAATGATATGTTGTGCGCTTTATACCCATCCTGTTTCCGGGCGTTCCGGGGAGGCATCCCGCGCCGCAAACTCTCTGTTGTTTTAGGAGGACATTTATGACTGAAAACCAGATCCCGTATGAGCAGGAAGAGGAGATCAACCTCGTTTCCCTGCTGTTCACGGTCCTGCACAAATACCGGCAGATGGCGGCCGCAGCCCTGGTCTGCGCCGTACTGTTTGCAGGCGTGGCTGTTGTGAAGAACATCTCGTGGAACGCCGCCGTCCAGAAGGCGGCAGAAGAGGGCGAGACCGCACCCCGCACTTCGGCCCAGCAGACGTATGAAGAGGACATGGTCGAGTACCGCGAAGCACAGAACAAACGCGATACCGACGTGCAGAGCTACAATCAGCAGCTGCGCGACAACGAGCGTTCGCAGCAGACGGTCCAGTTCAACATCGACAACGCCGAAGAGTACATGGAAAAGTCCGTCCTGAACAGCATCGATCCTTACAATGTCTACAACGCCAGAGCGGATCTGTACGTCACCACCGATTATAAGATCATGCCCGGCATGGACTACCAGAACCCCGACTACACCAGCTCGGTCCTGAGTGCATACACCTCCCTGTTGACCAACCACGAGGCTATTTCTGCCATTGCAGAGCAGTTCAACATGGAAGAGCGGTACATGCGGGAGCTGGTCAGTGTCTGGGGCGACAACTCCACCCGGTTGCTCTCCATCAGCATCAACGCAGCATCCAAGGAAGATGCTACCGCCATTCTGGATGCTGTCATCGCCCGGATGAACGGCCTGTACGAGACGATCGAGTCCACCGTGGGGCACCACAGCATCACCCTGCTGTCCCGCACCAGCAGCATCACTGTGTCCACCGACCTGCGCGACCAGCAGCAGAACACCCGCGACAACCTGACCAGCCTGCAGAACCAGATGACCGATCTGCAGGCGCAGCACGACCTGCTGGAGCAGAACATCCAGAAGGCCGATCAGGATCTGGCTGCCCTCGAAGTGCCGGAAGAGCCGGGCAACGGCAGCTCCTCTCTTGTGAAGTTTGCCGTGATCGGCTTCGTCCTCGGCGTGATCCTGGTAGCCGGCGCTGCGGTCGTCAAGTTCCTGACCGCCGGCCTCGTCTACTCTGCGAAGGACCTCAAGTCCACCTGCAATCTGCCCGTCCTCGGTACGCTGGCCGGTGCCGCTGCCCGGAAGGCAGTCAAGCTGGACGCCAAACTCAACAAGCTGGAGGGCCGCCCCGATGGCAGCCGCGACGACGAGACGGTGCGCCTGATCGCCGCCACCATTGCCAGCCGTGCCCCCAAGGCTGATCGCATCCTCGTCACCGGCGATCTGCCCGCAGAGCAGCTGTCTGCCCTGACCGCCCAGCTGCAGGCTGCCGACACCCTCCGCAGCCGGAAGCTGACCTGCGCCGAGAGCGTACTGGTCTCCTCCACCGCCGTTCTGGAAGTCAACGCCGCCGACGCGGTGGTGCTCGTGGCCGACTGCAGCTGCTCCCGTTACAGCAGCGTGAACGACCAGAAGGAGCAGATCGCTCGTCTGGGCAAGACGGTTCTGGGTTGCGTGGTATACGAATAATGGATCTTGCCCGCTCAGGTATGGCGCTGCGATGCCTGAGCGGGCTTTTTTATTGCAAGGCCCTGATCAGCCCCTCAGCGGCCAGCTGCCCGGCGTACAGGGCCTCATTGAGGTTGTTGCCATGGCCGCCCACCTCGATGAGCAGGCTTCCGGTGGTGAGGTCCTGATTGTAAAAGCGGTAGCTGAACAGCACAGGCCGGGTGAGGCTGGGGAATGTCCCCTCCATCGCCCGCTCCCATGCGGCGGCGAAGCGGAGGTTCTGGCGGTAGTTGGGCAGGGAGATGCTGCTGCCGTTGTCGCACCCGCAGATGATCATGACCTGAGCCGCCTGCTGGCCGTTCACGGTGCAGACCGGGGCCATCCGGGAGCCGTTCTCGGTCTCGATGGCGTCGCGGTGGACATCGAGCACCACCTTGATGCTGGGGTATTGGGCTAAGTACTGCTGCACCACAGCGCGGCTGTTGGCGTAGCTGCCGGTGTAGCTGGGGTAGTCGTTCAGGGTCTCGTCGTGGAGGGTGTTCAGCCCGGCGGCGTTGAGGGTGTCGGCCATGACCCGGCCCACGGCGCACATGTTATAGTTCCGGTCGGTGGTGCGGGAGCCGTCGCCGGGGCGGAACCACAGCCCGGCCGAGAGGCGGTAGTCCTCGGTGGCGTGGGTGTGCATGATGAGGACCTGCGGCTCCGGGCTGTTCCACTCCACCGCAAAGGGGAGCGGAGCTTCGACCTCGGCCGCGATGTCTGCCGCCGGGACGCGGGTGTTGTTCTTGATGCTGCCCGCCCCGCAGACCACGTACTTTTCGCCGCTGCCCTGCGGATAGGTTTTTTCAAGGATGGTGCCTGCGTCTTCGGGCCGGGCGTCGTCGCCCTCCAGCGGGACGAGGTAGGAGCGGTGGTCTGCGGCGGCGGGCAGAGATCCCGGAGCGGGTTCGAGGACTTCGGGCGGAAGCGCTTCTGCCGCAGATTCGCCGCTCTGCGCGGAGGCGGCCTGCTTCCGGCTGAGAGAAAGGGCCGTCTGCGCGGCGGGCAGCGGCCCGATGATGAGCGCCGCCAGACTGAGCACCAGCCCATGGGCAAAAACGGTCAACGCCAGCATCAGCGCCGCCGCCCCGGCCAGACTGAGCACCGGCCCGGCTCCGAAATCTCCCTGCCTGCGGCGCATGGCGGACACCTCCTTCCCTCTTGATAGGGTATGAAATGAACCTGTAGAGATAGAACGTTTCGTGCCGGAATGCCAAGGCCTCAGCCCGTCAGCCAGCCCAGCTGGGCAATGCTCAGGCGGGGCTGCAAAGCACGGTTGATGGCCGCGGCCAGCAGGGCGGCCCCGTGGGCGATGACGCTGTCCAGCTCGCGAGGGGTCACCACAAGGTCGCTGCCCTCCTCGGCCTGCATCAGGGTCGGGATGCCTGCCGCTACGACCGGCACCCCCAGCCGGGCTGCGTCCAGATGGCGGCTGTGGCCGGGCTGGGCCGGGAACAGCCCGGTGTCCGAGAATTGCAGGGTCCGGCCCAGCCGCTCTGGTTCGGAAGAGCAGAGACTGTCCACGCAGAGCAGGGCAGCGGGGCGGATCTCCCGCACCAGTGCCCCGGCCAGCTGCTGCAAACTCAGCCCGGTGGCAGCCGACACGCCCGGTGCCACTGCCGCCACCGGCCGGATGCCCTGCACCGGAACGGCATGCTGCCCCATCGTGACGAAAATTTTCTGCACGGTCCGGGGGCCGAGGGCATCGGAGGTCACCCGCCGGTTCCCGACGCCCAGCACCAGCACCGGCCCAGCCGGGGGCAGCAGGGCCTGCAGCTCTGCCGCAGCCGGTTCAATGACCGCTTCGTCCCGCTCGTCCAGCAGGCTGACGCGGGGCACTTCCAGCGTCACGTACCGCCCGCGGGGGCGCTCCAGCCCTTCGCGCGCAATCTCCACCCGCGTCACGGTCACGCCGCCGCGCCTGGCTGTGGCCACCCGCACACCGGTGGGCGGCGCACTGTCCGGTGCCCGGAACAGCTCATCGGCAAGGTCTGTTTCCCGCATGATTCATCCCGCTTTCCCATCTGAAAGTTGCATTTGGGGCCGTTTTGGCCCGGATTTACAGCTTCAGTATGGGATTTTGAAAACTTTTCTAAACAAAAATCGAAAAAAGGCTTGCGCTGGTACGGCAAATATGGTATCATAAGGTGCGCTGTTATAGGTAGCCAAGGAGGTGGAACGAATGCCTAACATCAAATCTCAGAAGGACCGCGTCGTGCAGGCTGCAGCTGAGCAGGCTCACAACAAGGCCATTAAGACCAACCTGAAAACAGTCGTCAAGAAGGCAGACGCTGCCATCGATGCTAAAGCCGCTGACAAGGACGCAACTGTCCTGGCTGCTGTTTCCGCGATCGACAAGGCTCGCGCTAAGGGTGTCATCAAGAAGAACACCGCTTCTCGCAAGATCAGCCGTATGGCAAAGCGTGCAAACAAGAACGCTTGAGTTCATGCCTGATCGAGTGATCGACTGACGAACAAAACCTCTGTGCCGGTTTCCGGTGCGGGGGTTTTTGTTTTTTGCATCCTACCACCCGCCGTGCGCGAACCGGCGCGAAGCAGCGCCGCTTTTTATCGCGGGCTAGTTCTGGTCGTGGCTCCGGCCGACCCAGGAGCAGACCACGCCGCAGACGAGGCTGGTGGTAATGCCGGCGGCAGCGGCGGTGAGCCCGCCGGTGAGGATGCCGATGGCCCCCTCCTCCTGCAATGCGGTGCGGACGCCTTTGGCCAGCAGGTGGCCGAAGCCCAGCAGCGGCACGGTGGCCCCGCACCCGGCCAGCTCGGCCAGCGGGGCGTACCAGCCGAGGGCTGACAGCACGACTCCCGCGACGACATAACCCGTCAGGATACGGGCGGGGGTCAGGCCGGTCAGGTCGATGAGGATCTGCCCGGCGGCGCAGATGCCGCCCCCGATGACGAAGGCCCAGAGATAGTTCATGATGCGGCTCCTTTCTCCGGCGCAGCCAGCTCCACCAGATGGGCGACGGCCGGGATGCTCTCCTTTTGCAGAAAGGTAGTCTGGCTCATCAAGGCTCCGGTGGCGAGGAAGAGCACCCGCTTCTGGGTGCCGCGTTCCAGCCGGGGCAGGATGTGGGCGCAGAGCACCGCCGCGCAGCAGCCCGCACCGGAGCCGCCGCTCTTCACGGCCTGCTCGTTGGCATCGTAGAGGATGCAGCCGCAATCCACATGGTTCTTGATGAGCAGGCCCTCGGCGGCCAGCAGCTCCCGGAAGAGCTGGCTGCCCACATGGCCCAGGTCGCCGGTGTAAATGGCGTCGAAATCCGGCGGCTCTGCGTGGGTGTCCCGCAGGTAGTGCAGCAGGGTCGCGCTGGCGGCGGGGGCCATGGCCGCGCCCATGTTGTTGATGTCCCGGATCTGATAGTCCTGCACCCGCCCGAAGGTCACGGCCCGGATGCCGACCCCCTGCCCGGCGGGGCGCAGCAGACAGGCCCCGGCGGCGGTGGCCGTCCACTGGGCGGTCGGGGTGCGGACGGCTCCATAGCTCAGCGGGGTGCGGAACTGGCGTTCGGCGGTGCAGAAATGACTGGACGCCATGGCCAGCAGGCCGTCGGCCAGCCCGGCCGAGCAGAGTGCAGCCCCCAGCCCCAGCGCTTCGGCCATGGTGCTGCAGGCCCCGAACAGCCCCGCATAGGGGATGCCCAGCGTCCGCATGGCGTAATTGGAGGCCGTGCACTGGGCCTGCAGGTCTCCGGCCAGAGCCAGACTGACCTCTTTCTCAGTGATCTGTGCTTTTTTCAGGCAGAGCCGCGCCGCCCGCAGCTGCAGCTGGGTCTCGGCGGCTTCCCAGCCGGACTGGCCGAACCGGTTGTCGGCGCTCAGCGCATCGAAGCCCGCCGCAAGGGGGCCTTCCCCCTCTTTTTTGCCGCCCACCGCCGCATGAGCCGCTATGACGGGCGGAGTCTGGAAAATCAGGGTGTCGCCGCGCCGGGTCGCCATGAGAAATTCCTCCTTTCAGGGATGTTTTTTTGCGGATTTTGTGGTATACTGGAAAATCGCCGGGAGTGTGCAATCTTTGCGCCCGGCAAAGCGTATGGTAAGTGAGAGGGATCAGCCGCCCAGCAGCCAGAGTACCCCGCCGTACAGCACCGCAGCCAGTGTGCCGTACACGATGACCGGCCCGGCGATGGTGAACATCTTGGCCCCGGTGCCCAGCACGCGGCCCTCGGTCTTGAACTCGATGGCCGCGCTGACCACGGCGTTGGCGAAGCCCGTGATGGGCACCAGCGACCCGGCCCCCGCGCGGGCGGCGAGCTTCTGGTAAAGGCCCAGCGTCGTCAGCACCGCCGAGAGGGCGATGAGGGTGCAGCTGGTCAGGGTACCGGCAAGGTCGGCTTCGAGCCCCAGACCCAGATACCACTGGCGGAGCACCTCGCCCAGCAGGCAGATGCCGCCGCCCACGCCGAAAGCCCACAGGCAGTCGGTGCCCAGCGGCGAATGCGGGCCTGCCCGCTGCACCCGCCGCGCATATTCCTGCGCTGTCAGTTTCATGCAGAACACCTCCGGGGATAGGATGTCCCCGGCCCGGAGAGAATATACAAGGAGAAGCCTTATGAATCAACGACCTGTGAACCAACCGCACCGCCGCATGACCCGCGCCGAAGTGCGCCGCCGCCGTCGCAGCCGTGCCATCCGCCGGGTGGCCGGGCTGACCGCCGCCGTCTGCCTGTTCGTGGGCGGGGCTGCGTTCCTGCTCAACCGCCACGCCCCGGTGCCTTCCGCCAGCGCGGCCAGCGCCCCGGCGGAGGATGCGGAGAACAGCCTGCGCCCGGCAGCATCCAGCACCGTGGAGGAGACCAATGGCAATGCTCTGGGCCTGACCGCCGACGAGGCCGCTGCTATGCTGGCCGACCCGCTGATGGTGCTGGTGAACCACACCAACAAGATGCCAGACGACTATACCTTTGAGACCAAAGAGTGCGGCTCGAAGACCGCTGTGAACAAGACGCTGCAGACCGTGGCCTGCGATGCCTTTCTGGAGATGCAGAAAGCCGCTGCCGCCGAAAATGTGACCATCTGGATGCAGAGCGGCTACCGCAGCGTCAAGTACCAGACCGGTCTGTACGAGCGGAAGACGAAATACTACACCGACCAGGGCTACGACCTGGCCACAGCCAAGGAAAAGGCGGCGGCGGTCGTCAACCCGCCGGGCTATTCGGAGCACAACTGCGGTCTGGCCGCAGACCTGAACAGCCCGGAGCATACCGGCCTGGACGAGGGCTTTGAGAACACCACAGCCTTCCGCTGGCTGTGCGAGCACGCGGCAGATTATGGCTTCATCCTGCGCTACCCCAAGGGGGCCGAGGCTCAGACCGAGATCACCTACGAGCCCTGGCACTGGCGCTATGTGGGCGTGGAAAATGCCCGGAAAATCAGCGCCAGCGGCCTGTGCTTCGAGGACTACATCGCCCAGCTGCACACCCTTGCGGGCTGAGCGGAAAAGCGCTGGCAAAGACCGGTGAAGAAACCGTAAAAATTTGCGCGAACCTTTGCATTTCCGGCAAGGGTATGGTAAGATAGCAATGGCCCGGCCAGCCGCGCCGGAAGGCACAGCGCCGGGCTTGAGTGTAATGAATGCAAAAGAAGGAATAATCTATGAAGATCCGTTCAAAACTGATACTGTCCACTGTGGCTGCCACGCTGAGCTGCGCTCTGCTCGCAGGCTGCGGCGGCGCGGCTTCCTCGTCCACGGCTTCCTCGGCAAGCCCGGCGGCGTCCTCGGTGGTGCTGTCCCAGGCGGAGAGCGTCCTGCCCGACGACGGCACCAACAGCCCCGATGCGCTGGCCGACGAGGTGGATGCGCTGCTGGAAGCGAACCCCATCTCCAACCAGTTCGAGATCGCTGCCATGAACATCGAGTACGATTTCGGCCTGAAGGCGGAGGATGTGGCCAGCTATAAGGGCGTGAAGAGCAACGACAACGGCGATGCCGGTCTGGTGCTGGTCATCGAGCCGGCAGAGGGCAAGGCTGAAGAGATCGTGGAGGCCCTGAAGGCCTACCAGCAAGACCAGGTGGCCTTCTACGGCAACTATGCCGAGTTTGCCGCGGCACAGGCCAATGTGGAAAATGCCGTCATCGCCAACAGCGCCGACCGCGTGGTGATGGTCATTGCCTCCAACGCGTGCACGGAAGACCTGACCGACGCCGTCAACGACGTTCTGCTCAAGTAACAACGATCATCGTGGGCCGGTGCCTTGGCGGCATCGGCCCTTTTTCAAAGGAGGAACACCTTGGTTTTCAGCACCATCCTTTTTCTGTTCCGGTTTCTCCCCATCACGCTGGCGCTCTATTACCTTGCGCCCGCCAAACTCAAGAACACCGTGCTCTTTGTGTGCAGTCTGGTGTTCTACTGCTGGGGCGAAGTCCGGTTTTTCCCGGTCATGCTGGCCCTCATCCTCATCAACTACCTCTGCGGCCTGGGGCTGGAACGCATGGAGGACAAGCCCGCCGCCCGCACGGCGCTGCTGCTGGTGGCTCTGGCGGGGAGCCTGGGGATGCTGTTCTATTTTAAGTATGCGAACTTCGTCCTCTCCAGCCTGAACAGCCTGTTCGGCACCCAGTTCGCGGCCATCCAGGGCATCAGCACCCTGCCGCTGGGCATCAGCTTCTACACCTTCCAGACCCTTTCCTACACCATTGATGTCTACCGCCGGGATGTGAAGACCGAGCACAACATCATTGATTTCGGTGCCTATGTGGTCATGTTCCCGCAGCTCATCGCAGGCCCCATCGTCAAATACCGCGATGTCTCGGCTCAGCTGCATGTCTACGAACATCGCTACAGCCTCCGGCAGATCGAGGAGGGCATGACCCTGTTCACCTTCGGTCTGGCGAAGAAAGTCCTGCTGGCGGATGCCGTGGGCGCGCTCTGGACCGACATCATCGGCATACAGAACAGTCCCTCCACCACCTATGTGGGTCTGGGCAATGCCTCCACGGCGCTGGTCTGGCTGGGCGTCATCGCCTATTCTTTGCAGCTGTATTTCGACTTTTCCGGCTATTCCATGATGGCCATCGGCATGGGCAAGATGCTGGGCTTTGATTTCCCGCAGAACTTCAACTACCCCTATATCTCGCGCTCCATCACGGAATTCTGGCGGCGCTGGCACATGACCCTGTCCGGCTGGTTCCGGGAGTATGTCTATATCCCGCTGGGTGGCAACCGCAAGGGCCTCAAGCGGCAGATCTTCAACCTCTTCGTCGTGGAGCTGCTCACCGGCATCTGGCATGGCGCGGACTGGAACTTCATCTGCTGGGGCCTGTACTACTTCATCCTGCTGGCCGTCGAGAAGCTGTTCCTGCTGAAATACCTTGAAAAAGGCAAAGTCTGGCCGCATGTCTACACCCTCTTCCTCGTGGTGGTGGGCTGGGCCATGTTCGTGGGCAACGACTGGGGCGTCGGGTTCAACTACCTGTTCTATAAGCTCTTCGTGCCTGCGGACGGCGTGTCGCCGGTGTATTTCCTGCGGAATTACGGTGTGCTGCTGGCGGTGTCGGTGGTCTGCTGCACCCCGCTCATCGAAAAAATCTGGGACCTGCTGAAGAAGCACACCGCAACGCGGGTGGCCACGGTGCTGGTTCTGCTGGTGCTCTCCACGGCCTATGTCGTGGGCAGCACGAACAGCCCGTTCCTGTATTTCAATTTCTGAGGAGGATGTAAAGCATGGATCCGAAAAAGCGTGTTTCCTCCCTGAAGCAGTACCCGGTGCTGGCGGCCTTCACCCTGTTCTTCGCGGCGCTGTTCGTGCTGGACCTGGTGACGCCGGACCGCGCCTACAGCGAGCTGGAAAACACCACCCTCACCCAGCGGCCCAAACTGACGGCCGTGTCGGTGGATGGGCTGAACAACTATTTTACGAACTATACCAAATATGTGAAGGATCAGGTCTTCGGGCGAGACCAGTGGATCAGCCTGCAGAGCCTGGCCGAGACGACCCTGTTCCAGAAGACCCAGAGCGGCGGTATCCTGCTGGGGCGGGAGCACCGGATGTTTGCCCGGCGCTACCGCATTCTGCCCACCGAAGAGCGGGTCTGGAACAAGAATCTGGCGGCGGTGCAGTCGCTGGGCGAGCGTTACCCCGGCAAGGTGAGCTTCATGCTCGTGCCGTCGGCCTCCGTGCTCTACCCGGAAGACCTGCCCCTCGCTGCGCCCCAGATGGACGAGGAAGGGCGGATCGACGAAGCGAAGGCGGCGCTCCCGGCGGTGCAGTTTCTCCGCGTCACCGATGCGCTGCGGGCGCACAAGGACGAGTATCTGTACTATCGCACCGACCACCACTGGACGACGCTGGGGGCTTACTACGCCTACGAGCAGTTCTGCGAAGCGCAGGGCCTGACGCCCTTTGACCGCAGTGCGCATCCTGTGGAGACGGCGGAAAACTTCTACGGCACCCACTACTCCAAGGCGCGCACCTGGAATGCCGAGCCGGACACCATCACCTGGTACGATCTGCAGAACCGGCTCACCATCTGGAACGTCACTGCGCCGGGCCAGCCCACCGAGGGCACACAGACCGGCCTGTACGATACGGGCAAGCTGGACGTTTACGACAAGTACGCCATGTTCCTCCACGGCAACAACGGCCTGAGCCGGGTGGAGGGCAACGGCACCGGCAAGATCCTCGTCATCAAGGACAGCTACGCCAACAGCTTCGTGCCGTATCTGACGGCGAACTATGCGGCCATTGATGTGGTGGACTTCCGCAATTACAACTACGGTCTGGACCAGCTCATCGCAGACAACGACTACGACGCCATCCTGGTGTTGTACAGCTATTCCAGCTTTACCAGCGACCCGTATCTCTACCGTGCGGGCGTGGCAGGCTGAGCTGTAAAAAAACGCAGTCCTTTTTCACAAACTTTTTGCGAAGTTTTCATGCGACTTTCCGATTTTTCATAGTTTTGCACAGAATCTATTGCAGAAAATCGACAGACGTAGTAAAATGAGCGTATAAAGAGTGAGTGAGGAATGCAGCAGGGTTGCTGGATGCGGCGGAGGAACAGAAACCGTCGAAATGAGGGAAAACGAAAGATGAAGAACGAACTGAAGATGCCCGCACACTGCGCCGTGGTGTCGGAAGATGAAATGACTTATGTTGAGGGCGGCGGCTATCTGGATGCGCTCTCGACGGCGGCAACGGTCGTAGGAGCTGTGGTGCTGGGTGCCAGCTATGTCTGGGGCATCGGAACGGCCCGCAGCTGGCTGAACCAGAAGGAGAACCGCAAGGGCAATGTCTTCACGGTGATCGGCCGTGCGCTGGATGATATCGGCGAGGACATGAGCCAGAGTCCGTCCAACTTCCTGCGGGATGCGGTCTCCACCGCTGTGGTGGTGGGTCTGGCCCCGGTCAGCGTGGTGCTGATGCTCATCTGAGCAGGCTGCCCCGGATGCCTCTTGGAACCCCTTAGCATTTGTTTGGAAACCTGCAGTGCAGCGAATGCACTGCTTGGGATATTATTGCTTTTTCAAAGGAGTGTTATTATGGAAAACAAGATGAAGATGCCCGCGAACTACAACGTCATGAACGAAGAGGAAATGACCTATACGCAGGGCGGCAGCGCTATTGGTGCTATTTCTGCTCTGGCTAGCACCGCATTCGGCATCTGGAACCTGTACAACTACTACAAGGGCATGGTCGCTACCCGCAACTATGTCGCAGCGCACAAGGGCCAGGATACCGCAGCTCTGCTGGAGGGCGGCATGAACACCTATGTGAACTACCTGCAGAAGGATCTGATCAGCGCATTCAAGGGCATCTGCGCTGGTACGGCTGCTGTCGGCCTGTGGCCCATCACCGCTCTGGTCGTCATCACTGCCTAAAACATTGAGGCCAGACAGCCCGGAGTACTCCAAAGAACAATGAAAGGCGGCGGCTCTCCCCAATCGGGGCGGGCCGCCGCTTTTTGTGGTGTTTTGTGACCCGGTTACGGAAGCGGGGCGGCATTTGGGGTATACTAAGACCATCGAACAACAAACACACCCGCAGGAGGTAGAAGATATGGAACCAATCACGATCACGACCGAAAATTTTGACGCCGAGGTACTGCACAGCGAAAAGCCGGTGCTGCTGGACTTTTGGGCCAGTTGGTGCGGCCCCTGCCGGATGCTCTCGCCCATCGTGGACGAGGTGGCCGAGGAGCGCAGCGACGTCAAGGTGGGCAAGGTCAATGTGGACGAGCAGCCGGACCTCGCCGCCCAGTTCGGCGTCATGAGCATCCCCACGCTGCTGGTCTTCCAGAATGGTCGGCTCGTCAATCAGGCAGTCGGTGCCCGCCCGAAGAGCGGTGTGCTGGCCCTGCTGGATCGCTGAGCCGGCCCCCCGAAGAATCGCGTTTTGCCCCACTGTGCGCATCCTGCGCCCGGCGGGGCATTTTTGCGCTTTGGGGAGCGGTGCGTTTGCGGAACGCATCATCTGATTTGCCGGTACGATGAAACAATTTCGCGTTTCTGTACAAACGCACAGAAAAACGGTAAGATAAAAGAGAAAAGTTTGATGCTTTTGTGCTTTACAACTTTATCAAGATAAAGTAAAATAAATTCAAGAAGGATTTCGCAGAGCAGATGGCGCGGACGGTGCCGCGCACAGGGCGGGAAAGAGGAAAGGAAAACCAGCATGGGATTTGATCTGTCGGATCTGCAGCCGAAGGAGCGGGCCTCCTTTGCGCTACGGGCATTGTATGAGGCGGCGGGCTGCCGCAAATACCACATGGGCCGCTTTGAGGAATACGGTCTGTATCAGGAGAACCGGAGCTTTCTGTCGTCGGAACAGGTCATCACCTTCACCGACCTGGACGGACGGTTGCTGGCGCTCAAGCCGGACGTGACCCTTTCCATTGCCAAGACGGCCCAGCCCGCCCCCGGCGAGACGCTGAAATACTACTACCACGAGAACGTCTACCGCCCCTCGGCAGAGAGCCACACCTTCAAGGAGATCGCGCAGATGGGCCTGGAGATGCTGGGCGCCGTGGGCGAAGCGCAGGTGCAGCAGACAGTCGGGCTGGCGGCAAAATCGCTGGAACAGCTGGGCGCGGCCTGGGTGCTGGAGCTGAGCCACATGGGGTATCTGTTCGGTCTGCTGGATGCGCTGGCAGTGCCCGAAGCGGCCCGCCCCGCCCTGCTGGATCTGCTGCGCGAGAAGAACGCCCACGAGCTGCGGGCCGCCGCAAAGGCCGCCGGGCTGGACGATGCCGGGGCCGATACGCTGTGTGCGCTGCTGACCCTCTGCGGCGGCTGCGAAGAGACGCTGGCCCGCGCCGAGGCTTTCTGCAAAAACGACCGGATGCGGGCTGCTGCCGCCGAGCTGCGGGCGCTGACACGCTCTCTGAGCGCCGGGGGCGGGAGCGTCCGGCTGGACCTCTCGCTGGCGGGCGAGATGGAGTATTACAACGGGCTGGTCTTTCAGGGCTATTTGCAGGGCCTGCCCCGCCCGCTGCTCAAGGGCGGACGCTACGACCTGCTGATGCAGAAATTCACCCCCGGCGCGGACGCCATCGGGTTTGCGGTCTATCTGGATGAGCTGGACCGCCTGAGCGCCCCGCTGCCGCCGGTCCAGCAGCAGAAGACCGACCGGGTGATGCTGAATGTGGCTCTGCCGAAAGGCCGTCTGGGCGATAAAGTTTACGGCCTGCTGGCCCGCATCGGCTATGGCTGCACCGAGGACTACAATGCTACCCGGAAGCTGGTGGTCGAGAACCCCGAAGCGGGCATCCGGTACTTCCTCGTCAAGCCCAGTGATGTGGCCATCTATGTCGAGCACGGCGCGGCGGATGTTGGCATCGTGGGAAAGGACATCCTCACCGAAGCCTCCGCCGACGTGTATGAGCTGCTGGACACCGGCCTCGGCAGATGCCGGATGTGCGTGGCAGCGCCGAACGACTATCAGGACGACCCCAGCCGCCCGGTGCGGGTCGCTACCAAATTCGTGAACATCGCCAAGAACTACTATGCGTCCATCGGGCGGGACATTGATATCATCAAGCTGAACGGTTCCATTGAGCTGGCCCCCATCCTGGGCCTTTCGGATGTCATCGTGGACATCGTGGAGACCGGCACGACCCTGCGGGAGAACGGCCTGAAGGTCGTGACCGAGTTTCTGCCCATCTCGGCCCGGTTCATCGCCAACAAGGCCAGCTACCAGTTCAAACACCGGGAAGTGGACCGAATGCTCGAACAACTGCGGGAGACCTTACAGGAGGCTGCAAAATGATCAAGCTGTACCAATTTGACGAACTGAGACCGGAAGAAATTCTAAACCGGGACATCCGCGCCGAAAAGAATGTGGAGGATGTCGTGGACGGCATCCTTGCCGACGTCCGCGCCCGCGGCGATGCGGCCCTGAAGGAATACGCCCTGAAATTCGATGGCGCATCCATCGAAGAATTGCAGGTGACCCAGGCGGAGATCGACGAGGCCTTCGCGAACATGGACCCCTATTTCCTGGAAACGCTGAAAGAGGCCGCTGCCAACATCGAGGCCTTCCACCGCCAGCAGGTGCACAAGAATTTTGTGATGAACGACAAGCCCGGCGTGGTGCTGGGCCAGAAATACACCCCCATCGAAAAGGCGGGCGTCTATGTGCCCGGCGGCACGGCGGCTTATCCTTCTACGGTGCTGATGGATGTCATCCCGGCTAAGGTGGCCGGGGTGTCGGAGATCGTTATGACCACCCCCGCCGGAAAGGACAGCAGGGTGAATCCGGTCATCCTGGCCGCTGCCGCTACGGCGGGCGTGACGAAGATCTTCAAGACCGGCGGCGCACAGGCGGTGGCGGCGCTGGCCTACGGCACCGAGAGCATCCCGGCCGTGGATAAGATCGTCGGCCCCGGCAACATCTACGTGGCCACGGCCAAGCGGAAGGTCTTCGGCAAGGTGGGCATCGACATGATCGCCGGCCCCAGCGAGATCCTGGTGCTGGCAGACGGCGGGTGTGACCCGGCCTGGGTGGCGGCAGACTTGCTGAGCCAGGCCGAGCACGACAAGCTGGCCAGCCCCGTCCTCGTGACCGACAGCGAAGCGCTGGCCAAAGCCGTGCAGGCAGAGCTGGAAGTCCAGATCCCCCAGCTGCCCCGTGCCGCCATCGCCCGCGCCAGCGTGGACGACAACGGCAAGATCATCGTCTGCACCGACCTGCACAAGGCCATTGAGGCCTGCAACATCATTGCGCCGGAACATCTGGAAGTCTGCGTGGAAGACCCCTTCGGCGTGCTGAACGAGATCAAGAATGCGGGAAGCATTTTCCTGGGCCGGAACGTCCCGGAGGCACTGGGCGATTACTTTGCCGGCCCGAACCACACCCTGCCCACCAGCGGCACGGCCCGCTTTTCCAGCCCGCTGGGCGTGGACGACTTCGTCAAGAAGTCCAGCTTCCTCTATTACACCCGCGATGCGCTGGAGGCGGTGGCCCCCCGCATCGCCGATTTTGCCGAGCGCGAGGGCCTGCACGCCCACGCCAGAAGCGTGACGATCCGGTACGAATAAATGGGAAGGCGTTTTCCCCTCTCCGTCATTGCTTCGCAATGCCACCTCCCCCAAAGTGGGAGGTTGAAAAGCTCTCCCTTTGGGAGAGCTGGACGCGAAGCGGCCTGAGAGGGTGAGGACGCTGACAAGGAGATAAAGCGTATGAGTAGATTCCTTTCACCGAGGCTGGATACGGTGACCCCCTACACCCCCGGCGAGCAGCCGCAGGATCAGCAGTACATCAAGCTGAACACCAACGAAAGCCCCTATCCGCCCTCCCCGGCGGTGCTGGAGGCCGTGAGCCGTGCCGAGGTGGAAAAGCTGCGGCTCTACTCCGACCCGGCCTGTGCCGAGCTGCTGAATGCGGCGGCAAAGCACTTCGGGCTGCAGCCGGATCAGATCATGCCCGGCAACGGCAGCGACGAGAACCTGTTCTTCGCGCTGCGGGCCTTCTGCGACGAGGACCACCCGCTGGCCTATGCGGACATCACCTACGGCTGCTACGGCGTCTGGTGCGGGCTGATGCACATTCCCAGCCGGATCATCCCGCTGCGGGAGGACTTCACGCTGGACCCCGCCGACTATTACGGCCTGAACACCACCATCGTGCTGGCCAACCCCAACGCCCCCACCGGTCTGGCCCTGCCCCGCAGCGCCATCGAGGGCATCCTGCAGGCCAACCCCGACCATGTGGTCATCGTGGACGAAGCGTATGTGGACTTCGGCGGGGAGAGCTGTGTGCCCCTCATCGACCGGTACGAGAACCTGCTGGTGGTGCAGACTTTCTCGAAATCCCGCCAGCTGGCCGGTGCCCGGCTGGGTCTGGCCATGGGCAGCGCGAAGCTCATCGCCGACCTGAACCGGGTCAAGTTCAGCCTGAACCCCTACAACATCAACCGCCTGACCCTGAAAGCCGGGCAGGCCGCACTGGAAGATACCGCCTACTTCGACAGCACCCGCGCCGCCATCTTCGAGACGCGCAGCTGGACCCGGCAGCAGCTGGAAGCACGCGGCTTCACGGTGCTGGACAGCCGGTCGAACTTCCTGTTCGCCTGCACGGCACGGCAGGACGGCGGCACCCTGTACCGAAAACTGAAGGAAAACGGTGTGCTGGTGCGGCATTTCGATGCACCGCGCATCCGCAGCTGGCTGCGCATCACCATCGGCACACCGGCCCAGATGCAGGCGCTGCTGGCCGCACTGGACAAGATACTGGAGGACTGACCCATGCGGGAAGTGAGTTTGGAACGCAACACCAACGAGACGCAGATCGAACTGACCCTCAATCTGGACGGCGCAGGCCGGTATCAGGTGGACACCGGCTGCGGGTTTCTGAACCACATGCTGGAGCTGTTTGCACGGCATGGCCGGTTCGACCTGGTGCTCACCTGCCACGGCGACGTGGAGGTGGACTACCACCACACCGCCGAGGACATCGGCATCGCGCTGGGGCAGGCGTTTGCCAGGGCGCTGGGCGATATGCGGGGCATCTGCCGCTACGGCAGCTTCTATCTGCCCATGGATGAGGCACTGGTGCTCTGCGCCGTGGACCTGTCCGGCCGGTGCACCCTGAACTGGGATGTCCGCTGCAAGACCGAAAAGGTCGGCGATTTTGATGTGGAGTGCGCCTCGGAGTTCTGGCTGGGCTTTGCCCGGAACGTGCCCGCCACGGTCCACTTCGTCCAGTTCGCGGGCGAGAACACCCACCACATCCTCGAAGCCTGCTTCAAGGGCGCAGGCCACGCGCTGGCTGCGGCGGTCAAGATCGACGCCGCCCACCGGGACGAGATCCCCTCCACGAAAGGACTGCTGGTATGATCGCGATCATGGATTATGGGGTGGGCAACCTGTTCAGCCTGAGGTCGAGCCTGGCCCATCTGGGGCAGGAGGCCGTCGTCACCGCCGACCCGGCGGTCATCCGCGCGGCCGACCGGCTCATCCTGCCCGGTGTGGGGGCGTTCGGCGACGCCATGGCCAAGCTGGAAGCCACCGGCCTGGTGCCCGTCCTCCGGGAAGAAGCCGCCCAAAAGCCGCTGCTGGGCATCTGCCTGGGGATGCAGCTGCTGTTTGAAAAAAGCTATGAGTACGGCGAACACGCGGGCCTGGGCTTCGTAAAAGGCGAGGTCTGCCCGCTGGAACCCGACCTTGCAGACCGGACGCTGAAGGTGCCGCAGATCGGCTGGAACGCGCTGCACATCGTCCGGGACGACCCGCTGTTCCGCTACATCCGCGCGGGCGAATACGTCTACTATGTGCACAGCTATTACGGCACGAACTGCGCGGAGAGCACGCTGGCGGTGAGCGACTATTCCATCCCCGTCACCGGCGTGGTCCGCACAGGCCGGGTGTATGGAACGCAGTTCCACCCCGAAAAGAGCGGGGACACCGGCCTGCGCATCCTGAAAGCCTTCAGTGAATTGTGAACGGCTCAACCCTCTCCGTCATCGCTTACGCGATGCCACCTCCCCCGAAGTGGGAGGTTAAAAAGCTCCCCCTTTGGGGGAGCTGGCGCGAAGCGCCTGAGAGGGGTAAGCCAGTTAAAGGAGATCTATAATGCAATTATTTCCAGCCATTGATCTACGGGGCGGAAAGGTCGTCCGCCTGACGCAGGGCGACTACGACCGGATGACCGTCTACGGCGAAGACCCCTGTGCCCAGGCGCGGAAGTTCCTGGAAGCCGGGGCAAAAAATCTCCATGTCGTGGATCTGGACGGTGCCAAGGACGGCACCCTTTCCAACTACGAGGCCATCGCCGCGCTGGCAAAACAGGGCGGCCTGTACATTGAAGTCGGCGGCGGCATCCGCACCGAAGAGCGGATCGAGACGTATCTGTCGCTCGGCGTGGGCCGCTGCATCCTGGGCAGCGTGGCCGTGACCGATTTCGACTTCACGGCCCGGATGCTGAAACGGTACGGCGACCGGATCGCCGTGGGCGTGGACGCGAAGGATGGATACGTTGCCATCCATGGCTGGAAGGAGGTCAGTACCGAACAGGGCGTGGACTTCTGCAAACGGCTGGCCGAGGCGGGCTGCCGGGCCATCATCTACACCGACATTGCCTGTGACGGCGCGATGCAGGGCACGAATCTGGCTCTCTACCGGCAATTGCAGGCCGAAGTGCCCGGCGTGGCCTTCACGGCCAGCGGCGGCATCTCGTCGGAAGCCGAGCTGGAAGAGCTGGACCGGATGGGCGTGGCGGCGGCCATCCTGGGCAAGAGCCTGTACACCGGTGCGCTGGACCTGAAACGCTGCGCTGCGCGGGTGCAGCGCTGAACCGGAAGGGAGCAGAACATGATAACGAAACGCATCATTCCCTGCCTGGACGTGCGAAATGGCCGGGTGGTCAAGGGCACGAACTTTGAGGGCATCCGGGATGTGGCCGACCCTGTGGAGATGGCCCGGCTCTACAACGCCGCCGGGGCCGATGAGCTGGTGTTCTACGACATCACGGCCAGCTTTGAGGGCCGCGCCCTCTTCACCGATATCCTCACCCAGGTGGCGAGCGAGATCTTCATCCCGCTGACGGTGGGCGGCGGCATCCACACGCTGGAGGATTTCGACCAGGTGCTCAAGTGCGGGGCCGACAAGGTCAGCGTCAACTCCGGTGCGCTGCAGGACCCCGGTCTGATCCCGGCGGCAGCCCAGCGCTACGGCGACCAGTGCGTCGTCCTCTCCGCCGACGTCAAGCGGGTGAACGGCCAGTTCCGCGTCTTTGCCAAGGGCGGGCGCGAGGATACCGGCCGCGATGCGCTGGACTGGATCGCCTGGTGCACCGAGCACGGGGCTGGGGAGGTCTGCCTGAACAGCATCGACACCGACGGTGTGCGGAACGGCTTTGACCTCGAAATGCTGGACGCCGTGGCCGCGCGAGTGCATGTGCCCATCATCGCCAGCGGCGGCGCAGGCAAAAAAGAAGATTTTCTGGAACTGTTCCACCACAAGGGCATCGACGCGGGCCTTGCGGCGGGCATCTTCCACCAGAAACTGCTCTCCATTGCCGACCTGAAAGCCTACCTGAACGAAAATGGCATCGAAATGCGGGTCTAAGCTCTTGCGTTTCGGCCCCATTTAGGATAAACTGTAAGTATCCCCTTTTGAGGGGGAGGAGAACTACGATGGAATTGAAATTTGATGAAAAGGGCCTCATTCCTGCCATCGTGCAGGACCACTACACCAAAGAGGTGCTCACCCTTGCCTACATGAACGCCGAGACGCTGGCACTGACCATCGCCGAGGGGCGGACCGTGTTCTGGAGCCGCAGCCGCCAGGAGATCTGGCGCAAGGGCGACACCAGCGGCAATGTCCAGCATGTGGTGTCCATCACGGCCGACTGTGACAACGACGCGCTGGTGGTGGAGGTGGTCAAGGACGGCCCCGCCTGCCACACCGGTGCCGAGAGCTGCTTCTTCCACGAAGTGTATCTCTCGCCGGAACTCAAGCAGTTCAGCTGGCAGGGGCTTTATGCGCTCATCAAAGGCCGCAAGACCGACCCCCAGGAGGGCAGCTACACCACCTACCTGTTCGAAAAGGGCAAGGAGAAGATCCTGAAAAAAGTGGGCGAAGAGTGCACCGAGGTCATCATTGCGGGCGAAAAGGAAGACCGCGCCGAGACCATCTACGAGATCAGCGACCTGGCATACCATGTGCTGGTGCTGATGGTCCAGGCAGGCATCACGGTGGAGGACATCACCCGTGAGCTTGAAAAACGACATGTCATCGACCACAAGGTCAAACAGGAAAGGATGCAGTGAGTTTCTATGGCAGATTACAGGAAGTCCAGCGCACATTGCCACTCGACAATGTGCGACGGCAGAAATACGTTGCAGGAGATGGCCAGCGCCGCTTGTGCGCAGGGTCTGACTACACTGGGCTTCTCCGGCCATAGCTACACCCAGCGCGACCGCGAATACTGCATGAGCCCCAGCCGCACCGCGCAGTACAAGGCCACCATCGCCAAGCTCAAGGCGGAGTACCGGGGCAAGGTGGACATCCTCTGCGGCATCGAGTGGGACGTGCTGAGTGAGGATAAGCCCGAAACCTACGATTACTGGATCGGCGCCGCGCATCATCTGTACGGCAAGAACACCGGCCGGTATTACGAGATCGACTTCCGCCCGCAGGACCTGCACGACTGCATCTTCGATGACTTCGACGGCGACCCGCTGGCCGCAGTCGAGGCCTACTATGCCGAGGTGGCAAAGGTGGCGGCCAAAGGCCCGGACATCCTGGCCCACATCGACCTCATCAAGAAGCTGAACGGCGAGGGCGAGTTCTTCGACGAGGAGTCTCCCCGCTACAAGGCCGCTGCCCTCAAGGCACTGGCCGTGGCCAAAGAGCATGACTGCCGCCTGGAAGTGAACACCGGCGGCGTCTACCGCGGCTACCGCAAGGATTTCTACCCCGGTGCCTGGCTGCTGGGCGAGTGGCAGAAGATGGGCGGCAGGGTCATCATCACGGCCGATGCCCACGACACGGCCAGCCTGACCTTTGACTTTGACGAAGCAGCCGCTGCCCTCCGGGCCGCAGGCTTCACCCAGGTGGATGTGCTCACCGTCAACGGCTTCGAAGCACAGGAACTGTAACGGTATCATCAGAATGGCCCTCTCTGTTCCAGACGGAGAGGGTCATTTTCCGGTCTGATAGGAGGAACTGCATGACCCAAACCGCAAAAAGATCCCCATTTACGATGAACGTAGACCTGATGCACGGCCCCATTTTCAAGAGCCTGGTCGTCTTCATGCTGCCCATCTTCGTCTCGAACCTGTTCCAGCAGCTCTACAACACGGTGGACACCATGATCGTGGGCAATGTGCTGGGCGACACGGCACTGGCCGCCATTGGCTCCTGCGGCTCGATCTACGAGCTTCTGGTGGGCTTTGGCCTCGGCATCGGCAACGGCCTTGCCATCGTCGCAGCGCGCTCCTACGGGGCGCAGGATCACGATCTGCTCAAGAAGACGGTGGCAGGCTCCCTTGTCATCGGCCTCATTGCCTCGCTCTGCATCACGCTGGCCGGTGCGGTGGGTCTGCGCCCGCTGCTGGTGCTGCTGGACACTCCGGCGGAGATCCTCGAAGACGCCTACCGGTACATCATCGTCATCGACTACGGCGTCCTCGTCATGTTTGCCTACAACCTCTGCGCCGGTCTGCTCCGCGCCATCGGCAACAGTTTTATGCCGCTGGTCTTCCTGCTCCTCTCGTCGGGCCTGAACATCCTGCTGGACCTGCTCTTCATCGCCCGGATGGGGATGGGTGTGCAGGGCGCAGCGGTGGCTACGGTCATCTCCCAGGGCGTGTCGGTCCTGCTCTGCATCGTGTATGTGTTCGCCAAAGTCAAGCTGCTCCTCCCGGAGAAAAAGCACTTCCAGGTCGGCCGGCATCTGTACTGGGAGCTGTTCAGCCAGAGCATCTGCATGGGCCTGATGAGCAGCATCGTCTCGGCGGGCTCGGTCGTTTTGCAGTATGGCATCAATGGGTTGGGCACACTGGTCATCGCCGGGCACACCGCCGCCCGCAAGATGTTCATGTTCACCGATATGCCGCTGCTGAGCATGGCATCGGCGGGTTCGACCTTCGTTTCTCAGAACTGCGGCGCGGGCCAGCCGGACCGCGTCCGCAAGGGGATGAAGGAGATCTACCTCTACTCGGTCGTCGTGGCCGTGGCTGCGGTTCTGCTGATGCGGGTGGCAGCGCCGTGGATGGTGGCCTTCGTCTCCGGCTCCAGTGAGCCCATCGTGCTCGAAAACGGTGCCCGCTATCTGCTCTGGAACGCACCGTTCTACGCGGTGCTGGGCATCCTGCTCTCCACCCGCTACGCCCTGCAGAGCCTTGGCAACAAGGTTCTGCCGCTCTTCTCCAGCGTCATCGAGCTGGTGGGCAAGGTCGTCTTCGTCGTGCTGTTCATCCCGAAGTTTGGGTACGATGCGGTCATCCTCTGTGAGCCCATCATCTGGTGCGTCATGGCGGCTTATCTTGTGGCCGTCTATCGGCACGACCCCTTCGTCTTCCCGAAACAGGAAAAGCGCTGAACGGCAGCGCACAAACTGAAAACAGACGCAGAGAAGCATGATTTGAGGAAAAATCGCATGGGATTTTATCAAACTGTTATCCTTCTGTGAATTTTAGCACTCTTCTATTGACAGTGCTAAAAACATGTGTTATAACAGGGCCGTGCTCAGGAGGAAGGGCAAACGGAGAGCCGCAAGGCGCTCCGGAAAGCCTTTCCGAGTGGACGCTTCAGATTTTTTGCCCCGACCCGAACGCCGGGATTGGAGGAATGATTTATGCTTATGCCGACTGTTTTCCATGAAAACCTGTTCGATGATTTCTTCGATCCGTTCTGGAATGACGCTGCACTGGAACGTATGATGAACCGTGAGGCTCGTGATACCTTTGGTAAGCGCGGTGCAAACATGATGAAGACCGATGTCAAACAGACGGACAACGGCTACGAGATGGCCGTTGACCTGCCGGGCTGCAAGAAGGAAGACGTTCAGATGGATCTGAACGACGGCTACCTGACCATTCAGGCAGTGCGCAGCCACAGCAATGACGAAAAGGACAAAGAGGGCCGCTATCTGCGGCGCGAATCCTTCTCCGGCACCTGCGCCCGCAGCTTCTATGTGGGCGATGTGAAGAAGGAAGACATCCACGCAAAGTTCGAGGATGGCGTCCTGCACGTCGAGCTGCCTGCTCCTCAGCAGACGAAGGCTTTGCCTGAGAACCCGAACCTGATCGAGATCGAGTAAAACGCCGGTCGTGTGCGCCAAAGCACAACGCACATAAGATGCCCCCGGAGAGCCGCAACAAGCTCTCCGGGGGCATTTTTGTTTCGCTATCTTTTCCGCAAGGGAAAATCATGGTATACTGAGAACAGCAACTCGGAATTTATGGAGGTACTTCACTATGGAATACAAACGCTTTGGCGGTAAGCTCCTTGTCCGCATCGACAAAGATGAGGAAATCGGTGAAACAAATTTGATTTTAGGGGGACAAAGATGAGTGATGTAAAAGGAAAGACCGGCGCAGTCCTGAGGGAGACGGCAGTCCTGACCGGGGCGGTGGCGATCATTGCGGCGGGCGTTTTCTTTTTTCTGGTGCCGAGCCATACATCCGTCAGCAGCATTTCCGGCCTTGGCATCGTGCTGTCCAATTTTGTGCCGCTGCCCTTGTCGGTCATTACGATGATCCTGAACGTCGTGCTTCTCATCATCGGGTTCTTTACCTGCGGCAGAGAATTTGGCGCAAAGACCGTATACACCAGTGTGCTGCTGCCGGTGTTTCTTGGGCTGTTTGAAAAGCTGTTCCCGGAGTTCGGCTCGATGACCGGCAGTCAGGAGCTGGACGTGCTGTGCTATATTCTGGTGGTCAGCATCGGGCTGAGTATTTTGTTCAACCGCAATGCATCCTCCGGCGGGCTGGATATCGTGGCAAAGATCATGAACAAGTACCTGCACATGGAATTGGGAAAAGCCATGTCTCTGTCGGGAATGTGTGTGGCGCTTTCCGCGGCCCTGGTCTACGATAAAAAGACCGTGGTGCTGAGTATCCTCGGTACTTACTTCAACGGCATCGTGCTGGACCATTTCATCTTTGATAACAGCATCAAACGCCGCGTCTGCATCATCACCGAAAAAGAGGAGGCGCTGCGTCAGTTCATCCTCCATGACCTGCACAGCGGTGCGACCATGTACGAGGCCATCGGTGCATACAATCTGGAAAAGCACAACGAGATCATTACCATCGTGGACAAGAGCGAATATCAGAAGCTGATGAACTTTATCAACCGGGAAGACCCCAAGGCTTTTGTTACCATTTACAATGTGTCCAGCATGCAGTATCAGCCCAAGATCTGATCGGCGGAGAGCTGCCGCAAAGGGCGGGCCTTTTGCGGCTTGCTCTTTGCCATAGCTGCGTGGTATACTCCGTTCGGAAAGATCAAAGCGCATGGAGGGAATAAGCATGCTGACCTATACCTATGTTTCAGAGGGGACGTTTGCCCTGATGGAAAAACCAAAGCCGGTGCTGCAGCACGAGCGGGACGCCATTGTAAAGGTGACCCTT
>ENA-UERN01000255-UERN01000255.1-human-gut-metagenome-genome-assembly--contig:-NODE-255-length-68234-cov-14.014672_pt1 | contig 68234 bp, 60 predicted proteins | sample MGYA00242950_ERZ507950 | MGnify/ENA primary metagenome ERZ507950 (study PRJEB26167, sample SAMN06115515) | human gut metagenome | host: Homo sapiens | place: China:Ningxia | collected 2014-11-26...
CCATCAATCTGCCCAAGACCGACTTCCCCATGCGGGCGGGCCTGCCCAAGCGGGAGCCGGAGATGCTCAAGCGCTGGGAGGACATGGACCTCTACAACGAGCTGCTGAAGAAGAACGAGGGTAAGCCCCGCTTCTCCCTTCACGACGGCCCTCCGTTCTCCAACGGCAGCCTCCACATGGGCCACGCCCTGAACAAGTCCCTGAAGGATATCATCGTCCGCTCCTACGCCATGCGGGGCCGGTACACCCCCTATATCCCCGGCTGGGATAACCACGGTATGCCCATCGAGAGCGCCATCATCAAGGAGCAGAAGCTCAACCGCAAGGCCATGAGCGTGTCTGACTTCCGCACCGCCTGCCACGCCTATGCCGAAAAGTATATCGGCATCCAGATGGAGGGCTTCAAGCGCCTGGGCGTGGTGGCCGACTGGGAGCACCCCTACAAGACCATGAACCCCAGCTTCGAGGCCGAGGAGGTCAAGGTCTTTGGCGAGATGTACAAGAAGGGCTACATCTACAAGGGACTGAAGCCCGTGTACTGGTGCTACCATGACGAGACCGCTCTGGCGGAAGCCGAGATCGAGTATCAGGATGACCCCTGCACCACCGTGTATGTGAAGTTCCCCATGCACGACGATCAGGGCAAGCTGAGCCATCTGGACAAGAGCAAGCTGAGCTTCGTGATCTGGACCACCACCATCTGGACCCTGCCCGGCAACCTGGCCATCGCGCTGCATCCCTCCGAGAGCTATGCCGTGGTGAAGAACAACGGCAACGGCGAGATGTATATTATGGCTGAGGCCCTCACCGACAAGGTGATGGGTGTGGCGGGCATCTCCGATTACGAGATCGTGGAGACTCACGAGGGCGCCTTCTTTGAGAATATGCTGGCGGACCATCCCTTCCTGCCCAAGACCAGCCGTCTGGTGCTGGCCGACTATGTTACCATGGATTCCGGTACCGGCTGCGTCCACACCGCGCCCGGCTTCGGCGCGGATGACTACCAGACCTGCAAGCGCTACGGCATGGACATGGTGGTGCCTGTGGACGATCAGGGCCGCCACACCGACTATGCCGGCAAGTACGCCGGGATGGTGGTGGAGGAGTCCAACCCTGTCATCCTGAAGGATATGAAGGAGTCCGGCGCTCTGCTGGCCAGCGAGGAGATCGTCCATAGCTATCCCCACTGCTGGCGCTGCAAGCACCCCATCATCTTCCGGGCCACCCCCCAGTGGTTCTGCTCTGTGGACGCGTTCAAGGACGAGGCCTGCGCCGCCTGCGACGAGGTCCGCTGGGTCCCCGGCTGGGGTATCGACCGCATGAAGAGCATGATTCGGGAGCGCACCGACTGGTGCATTTCCCGCCAGCGCCGGTGGGGTCTGCCCATCCCTGTGGTGTACTGCAAGGACTGCGGCAAGCCTGTGGTGACCGATGAGACCATCGCCGCCATTTCCGAGATGTTCGGCAAGGAAGGCTCCAACACCTGGTTCGATAAGGACCCCGCCGATTTTCTGCCCGCCGGTATGACCTGCCCCCACTGCGGCGGCAAGAGCGGCTTCGAGAAGGAGACCGACACGCTGGACGGCTGGTTCGACTCCGGCTCCACCCACTATGCCTCCATGAAGCGGGATCAGAACTTCTGGCCTGCCGATATGTATCTGGAGGGCCTTGACCAGTACCGCGGCTGGTTCCAATCCTCTCTGCTGACCGCCGTGGGCGCCTTCGGCAACGGTGCGCCCTTCAAGGAGTGCGTCACTCACGGCTGGACCGTGGACGGCGAGGGCAAGGCCATGCACAAGTCTCTGGGCAACGGCGTGGACCCCGCTGACATCTTCAACAAGTACGGCGCGGACATCCTGCGTCTGTGGGCGGCTTCTGCCGATTACCACGCCGACGTGCGCTGCTCCGACGCCATCTTCAAGCAGCTCTCTCAGAACTACCTGAAGTTCCGCAACACCGCCCGGTACTGCCTGGGCAACCTGGACGGCTTTGATCCCAACAACCTGGTGGCTCCCGCCGATATGCTGGAGCTGGATCGCTGGGCCGTCACCCGTCTGAACGCCCTGATCGAAAAGTGCGCCCAGGCATACAACGACTATGAGTTCCTGGTGGTGACCCACGCCGTCAACGATTTCTGCGTGGTGGAGCTGTCCAACTTCTACCTGGATATCATCAAGGACCGGCTGTACTGCGAGGAGAAGGATGGCCTCTCCCGCCGCAGCGCCCAGACGGCCCTGTACCTGATCCTGGATACCATCACCAAGATCATGGCCCCCATCCTGTGCTTCACCGGCGACGAGATCTGGCTGGCCATGCCCCACAAGGAGGGCGACGACACCCGGAACGTGCTGTTCAACGATATGAACGGCGTGTTTGCCGACTATGCCCTCTCCGCCGATGAGATGGCCAAGTGGGAGAAGATCATCACCGTCCGCACCACCGTCAACGGCGCTCTGGAGACCGCCCGTGCCGAGAAGAAGATCGGCAAGAGCCTGGAGGCCGACGTGGCCCTGACGGTGCCTGCCGAGGACGCCTTCCTGGCGGAGATGGACGCAGCCGCTCTGGCGGACCTGCTGATCGTCTCCCAGGTGGAGGTCACTGTGGGCGGCGAGCTGGCGGTTTCCGTCAGCGAGGCTGCCGGCACCAAGTGCCCCCGCTGCTGGAAGCACAGCACCCAGGCTGACGAAAACGGCCTGTGCCCCCGCTGCGCCAGCGTGATCGCAAAGTGCGCTGACTTCGGCGAGGTCTAAGCGTCTTATCCAATTCAAAAGTATACGAAACACCCCCGGTGTGCATCCGCGCACCGGGGGTGTTTTTGTTGAGGAAGCGGTGAAGCGGATGTCGGCGGTGTACGCAAGGAGACGAGCGGGAGTTGCTTTTTGAGAAAATATTTTTTAGAATGACTGTAACGAACCGGTCTGGTTCCGGCACAAATCAACAGAAAGGGGGGGAGAGCATGACGGATTTTGACCGGGCGTACCGGGAAAACGCGGAGCTTGTGTACCGCTATGTGTTCTCCCTCACCCGGAATGCGGATCTGGCGGAGGAGGTGACCCAGCAGACCTTCTACGAGGCCATCCGGCATCCGGGGAATTACCGGGGAGAGGCGGCGCTGTCCACCTATCTCTGCGGGATCGCCGGAAACCTGATGAAAAAGGAGCTTTCCCGCCGGGCCAGGGAGAATCACGTTCCCATCGAGGAAATGACGGACCTGCCGGGGAAGGGCAGCGCCGAGGATGCGGCAATGGGGAATCTGAGCCGGCAGAAGCTGTTCCGCCGTATCCACGCCCTGCCGGAAAAGACCCGGGAGGTGGTGTATCTCCGACTCTCCGGGGAACTGCCCTTTTCGGAGATCGGGGCGATCTTAGGGGAGAGCGAGACTTGGGCGAGAGTGACCTTTTACCGGGCAAAGCAGAAATTGTTGGAAGGAGGCGGTGTGTAATGCTGCCATGCCATATTGTGAGAGACCTGCTGCCGTCCTATCTGGAGCACCTGACGGGGCCGGAGACGGAAGCTGATATTTGCGAGCATCTGGAATCCTGTCCGGACTGCCGGGCAGCCCGGGACGCCATGGCGGCGGACCTGAAAGCGGAAAAAGCGCCGCCGCCGAAGCTGAATTTTTTGAAGCGGCTCCGTTGGCAGCAGCGGCTGGGGGCCGTTTTGTCCGTGGCGGCGACGCTGCTGTGCCTGGTAGGGCTGTATCGGCTGGAATACTGCTATGACCTGACCGACACGGCGGAGATGAAGGAGATCATCCGGGAGGATCTGGTATCCATTTCTGGATTTCCGTATCACGGAGAGGTGGATGTTCTGGAAACTGCGACGGTAAAGGATCGGATGTTTGTTCTGTACCGGCTGGAACAGAATGGAACGTTTGAGCGGCAGGGCATTTATCAATTCCAGCGGGGCTTGTTTGGCGGATACCGCTTTCGGAGCAGAGAATATGACACCTGTCCTATTGTGAATACGAGCTTGATCCAGATAGGCAGACAGCGGTACCTGGAGATCTATACCGCAAACTGGCCGAAGGAGGCTGCCAGCTTCCGGGTATTTCCCGGATACCGTCCGCCTGCTTATGATGGCGAGGAGGAGATCCTGCCGGACATCAGCACACTGGCGCCGGTGTATGAGGGAACGGCGGCCAAGAGTATCCTTCAGGTGATCCCGGTGACGGAGGAGCAGGGCAAGGCTGGCTTTTTCGGCAGCATATCCGTGGCTTACTATGATGCGGAAGGCAGCCAGTTGGATACAGGGGAGCTGATAAAGCTGTACCGGAATTCGGAGGGCGGTTCCGGCGGCGGGGGAGGCGGCAACGGAGCTATTTGGCCTGTGGATGTTTTCCAGGTGATCCTTGTCATTTTGGGTATCATTATGACCCGGTATTTCCTCTGCCCGGAGCCGAAAAAGGAACGAAAAGATCATCTATAAAAAGGTCCCCGGAGCAGCGCTCCGGGGACCTTTTATACGGTTCTTGTCTGTTTAGGCTGCGGAGTCAAAGGCTTCTTCCATCAGGAAGATGGTGCCGTCCTTTCCGCTTTCCACAATGGCGTACTGGCGGAGGGCACCGTCCGCGTCCACATAGGAGACGCCCCGGTTAGGGAGCGTTTCCACAAAGGGAATGGCCAGCAGGAGGGGACGGTCCGGGGAAAGGGCATCCGCCGTGTAGAGGTCATCCTCGCGGGTGAGCGTGAGCAGTTCGCTGTCCTCCCGGAAACCCACGATGAAATAGTGGAAGTCCGTGACGGAGCGGGTGGGCAGGAGAACGATCTCCGCCATGGGGTCCGCCTCCCGGTAAGCGTCATAGCCGCCCTCCGTCAGACCGGCATCCTCTGCGGGAAGGACGGAGAGGGCCTCGCCTTCTAAGGCGGGGGGTTCGGTCTGGGCGGGAGGCTCGGATGGCTCTGCCTGCTGGGGCGGCTGCTCCGGGGCGTGATCTGCTGGTTGGCCGCAGGCTGCCAGACACAGCAGCAGGGAAACGGCCATCAACAGGGTCAGGATGCGTTTCATGGGATCACTCCTTTACAAGCGGAAAAGCTCAGTCCTTGTCCTTGGCGGCTTCGATGGCCTTGACCTCCTTCAAGGTCCAGCCGGAAACCGTCAGGTCGGCGGCCATCACCGGGTCCACAGGGACAGCCAGATACATATTGTTGCCATAGGTATAAGCGCCGGAGGTGACGCCGATGACCTGACCGTGGGCGTTCATCAGCGCGCCGCCGCTGCTGCCCCGGGAAATGTCGGCGGAGTTGACAATGCAGGGCAGGGCATAACGGTCCAGCTCATGAGCGGTGGAGCCGATGATGCCGGAGCTGATGGCCAGCCCCAGACCCAGAGGGTTGCCGATGGCGTACACCGGATCGCCGGGGCGGATGTCCGCCGTGCCCACCAGATCCAGATGGTTGAAGGCGGAGGTGGTGCGGCGGGACTGATTGGTCCGGGAGACCTTGATCACGGCGATGTCGATACCGGTATCGTAGTAGAGGACCCGCTCTACCTCGTAGGTTTCTCCGTTGAGGAGGGTGGCGGTGGCCTTGATGGAATCCTCGATGGAGTGATAGTTGGTGACGGCCAGACCGTCGGCGCTGATGAAGAAGCCGCTGGCGTCGGCGGAGGAGACCTCATCGTGGACCTGCTCCTCTGTCTCATACAGGCTGAGCTGGAAGGCGGCGGAGAGGTAGCGGTCCGCCAGCTGGCGGGCGGTATAGTCCTTGTTCAGCAGCCCCAGAGCGTTGGCGGCAGAGGCGGTGCAGACGCCGAGGTCCATCAGGCGGGAGAGCAACGTGGTCTCCGTTCCCTTATAACAGAAATCCAGAGCGTCATAAATGGATTCCGCCAGATCGCCCATGGAGAGGATGCCTGTTAGCTGGCGGCCGGTGAGCCCGATCCGCCAAGCGAAGGCCGCGGCGTCGGAGATCTCAAAGTCCCCGGTCTTGTCGCTGTAGCCCAGCATCCGCAGCAGCATAGCACACCAGGCGTCGGCGTTCAGGTGACCGTTGGGATCAAACTGTACGTTGCTGACGCCGGAGATCCAGCCCCGGCGGTTGGCGTAGTTCGCAGCGGTGCGGGCCCAGTCCGGCACATCCCGGAAACCGGCAAACCAGCCGTCAGTGTCCGGCTTTTTCTCGCCGCCGGCCAGACGAACCAGCAGCACGGCGGCCTGAGCCCGGGTGGCGGGCTTCGTCAGATCCCGACTGGGATCTTCGGAGAGCAGATGCAGCACCGTCAGGGCATCAGCCCGGCGGGCAGCATCCCCGGTCTGGGCGCTGGCCATGGGGACGGCGCAGATGAGAAGCATCACCGCGCACAGCGCGGATAACAGTCGTTTTTTCATGAAAAAGGCTCCTTTTGGATTTGGTGGCCTACATTGTAGCACCGAATGGACCGGATTGCAAGACACCGGAGCGTTGGGCAAAAGAGGGGGGAGATGGACGGTAGACAGCAATCAAAAAAACTGGTATGATAAACGTATCGAAGAAACAAACTTAACTTTATGATAAGGAGTGACTTAAAATGGAACTGAAAGACATTTTGAGCAAGTGCGATCACACGCTTCTGGCCCAGACGGCCACCTGGGACGAGATCAAGGCCATCTGCGATGACGGCATGAAGTACGGCTGCGCCAGCGTGTGCATCCCCGCCAGCTATGTGAAGCAGGCGGCGGAGTATGTGGCGGGCAAGCTGCCCATCTGCACCGTCATCGGCTTCCCCAACGGCTATGACACCACCGCGGCCAAGTGCTTCATGGCCGCCGACGCCGTGAGCAACGGCGCGGAGGAAGTGGACATGGTCATCAACCTCGGCTGGGTGAAGGACCGGAAATGGGACGAGCTGCTCTCGGAGATCAAGGCCATAAAGGAGGCCTGCCGCGGCAAGCTGCTGAAGGTCATCATCGAGTGCTGCTTCCTCACCGATGAGGAGAAGATCAAGCTGTGCGAGATCGTCACCGCCTCCGGTGCGGACTACATCAAGACCTCCACCGGCTTCGGCGGGGGCGGCGCCACCCGTGAGGACGTGGCCCTGTTCGCCAAGCACGTGGGCCCCAATGTGAAGATCAAGGCTGCCGGCGGCATCGCCAATTTGCAGGATGCGGAGGATTTCATCAATCTGGGGGCTTCCCGTCTGGGCACCAGCCGCATCGTGAAGGCCGTAAAGGCCATGGAAAAATAAAAGGAGGATACTATGGGAACGCCGCATAATGAAGCCAAGAAGGGCGATTTCGCCAAAACCGTACTGATGCCCGGAGACCCCCTGCGCTCCAAGTTCATCGCGGAGACCTTCCTGACGGATTTGAAACTGGTAAACAACGTCCGGGGCGTTCAGGGCTATACCGGCCTGTATAAGGGCGTGCCGGTGAGCGTCATGGCCTCCGGTATGGGTATGCCCTCCATCGGTATTTATTCTTACGAGCTGTATACCCAGTATGATGTGGAGAATATCATCCGGGTGGGCAGCGCCGGAGCCCTGCGGGCAGATCTGGAGCTGGGCAGCGTGGTGGCCGGTCAGGGTGCCTGCGCCAACTCCGCTTATCTGGAGCAGTATGAGCTGGGCGGCACCTTTGCCCCCATCGCGGACTTTGACTTGCTGATGGCAGCAGTGGAAAGCGCCAAGGAACTGGGTGTGAAGATGCCTGTGGGCAACCTCTATTCCTCCGACACCTTCTACGATGCCGCCGGACGGAACATGCGCTTCCAGAAGATGGGCGTCATGGCGGTGGAGATGGAGGCGGCGGCCCTGTACTGCAACGCCGCCTACACCGGCAAGCGGGCGCTGGCCATCTGCTCCATCTCCGACAATCTGGTGACGGGGGAGGAACTGCCCCCGGCGGACCGGCAGAACACGTTCACCAACATGATGAAGATTGCGCTGGAAGTCGCCGTGAAGATGGCGGACTGAGACCGATAGACTGTTAACGCTTCCTGAAGGGAACACCCCGCCCGATCCCGGGCGGGGTGTTCTTTTATGCGTGAAAGATATGGCAAAATTGAAAACAATTCGGGTTTCTTATTGCATTGCCCGGGTGAAATTGTTATAATGACATAGACCCTTGAGGTCGACCCTTTTAAAGAGCTTGCACCCGGCTTCCGAAGCCATACATAGGCTGTGATCCCTCCGGGGAACACGGCACGGTGCGTTTCAGAGCGGGAGCGGACGTTAAAAGGAGAAAACATGAAAGAGGTAGATTCCAATGAAGAAGTTTCTTGCTTTGACTCTGGCATTGGTCATGTCTCTGTCCCTGGTAGCCTGCGGCGATAAGAAGACCGACGATACCAAGACCGATGCACCTGACCAGACCGAGCAGCCTGCTGAGAACGAGGGCGCCTATAAGGTCGCAATGATCACCGACTACGGTGACATCACCGACCAGTCCTTCAACCAGACCACCTATGAGGCCTGCAAGGCGTTTGCCGAGGACAACAGCATCGAGTTCAGCTACTTCAGGCCCGCCGGCGATAACACCGCCGACCGTGTCGCCATGATCGAAAAGGCCGTTGACGAAGGCTTCAACGTCATCGTCATGCCCGGCTATGCCTTCGGCGGCGCCATCGTTGAGGCCGCTCCCGAGTTCCCCGATGTGAAGTTCATCGCGCTCGACGTCGCCGCCGGCGATCTGCTGGAGACCGCCGTTGCCAAGGCCGGTGAGTCCTATGACTACAACCCCAGCAACTGGGATCTGAACAAGTACGTTGATATGAGCAACGTGTACTGCGCTGTGTACCAGGAAGAGCTGTGCGGCTACATGGCCGGTTACGCTGCTGTGAAGCTGGGCTACAAGAACCTGGGCTTCCTGGGCGGCATGGCTGTTCCCGCTGTTGTCCGTTATGGCTACGGCTTCGTGCAGGGCGTTGACGCCGCTGCCGCCGAGATGGGCCTCACCGATGTGAAGGTGAACTATGTTTACGGCGGTCAGTTCTTCGGCGACGCCGACATCACCGCTGTGATGGATACCTGGTATCAGGGCGGCACCGAGGTCGTCTTCGCCTGCGGCGGCGGCATCTACACCTCCGCTGTGGACGCTGCCAAGAAGGCTAACGCCAAGGTCATCGGCGTGGACGTTGACCAGGCTGGCGTCATCGCTGGCTACGCCGGCGTGGAAGGCATGACCGTCACCTCCGCTATGAAGGGTCTGTATCCCACCACCTATGACACCCTGACTGACGTTATCGTCAACGGCAACTGGGATGCTTACAAGGGCAAGATCGCTACTCTGGGCCTGGTGTCCGGCGATGATCCCGAGCTGAACTACGTCCAGATCCCCATGGGTGAGGGCACTCAGTGGTCTGACAGCTTTACCCAGGATGACTACAAGGCCATGGTGAAGGATATGTTCGACGGCAAGATCACCGTTTCCAACGATGTGAGCAAGGCTCCCTCTGACTTCGCCACCGTGATCGCTGTGGAGGACCAGGGCGCTATCAAGGGCTAAGCGCAGAGCACAAATCCATACGTGAAAAGGAACGTCCGAAAGGACGTTCCTTTTTTATCCGCCAAAAGAAGGAGGTACGGAAAACCATTGGCACCCTGGTGGAATGGGGCATTTCGGATGTTGGAGCGGCTGGCAGTTTTTTCGGGAACAGTTTGCGGAAAGCGGACGAGTCTCCCGATGGAAGCGTCCTGAGGAGACCACTCTTCAAAAAAATGATTCCGGCCGTCGATTTGCCTTTCTTTTTGAGCGGAGTTATAGTATACTGAATGTAATACTGGATGTGAGGGCAATATGCCGCTGCCGGTAAATGAACATGGTTTCCGTCCCCGCGAGATCCACACGGCGGGCCATTAAAACGGAAGGAGGGCGGTTTGACTTGGAAACGAATTACGCCATCGAAATGCTCCACATTACGAAGCGGTTCCCAGGCATCATCGCCAATGATGACATTACCCTTCAGCTGAAAAAGGGTGAGATCCATGCCCTGCTGGGCGAAAACGGCGCGGGCAAGTCCACGCTGATGAGCGTGCTGTTCGGCCTGTATCAGCCGGAGGAGGGCACGATCAAGAAGGACGGCAAGGAGGTCTCTATCAAGGACCCCAATGACGCCAATGACTTGGGGATCGGCATGGTGCACCAGCACTTCAAGCTGGTGGACTGCTTTACGGTGCTGGACAACATCATCATGGGCGTGGAGCCTACGAAGCATGGCTTTCTCCAGAAAAAGGAGGCCCGGGAAAAGGTGCTGGCCCTCAGCGAGAAGTACGGTCTCCATGTGGACCCGGACGCTTTGATCGAGGACATCACCGTGGGTATGCAGCAGCGCACCGAGATCCTGAAAATGCTGTACCGGGACAATGAGATCCTGATCTTCGACGAGCCCACCGCCGTGCTGACGCCCCAGGAGATCGACGAGCTGATGCAGATCATGAAGAATCTGGCGGCGGAGGGGAAGTCCATCCTCTTTATCTCTCACAAGCTGGCGGAGATCATGGCGGTGGCGGACCGCTGCACCGTGCTCCGCAAGGGCAAGTACATCGGCACCGTCAATACGAAAGACACCACCCCGGCGGAGCTGTCCGCCATGATGGTGGGCCGCAACGTCAATTTCCATGTGGAAAAGAAGCCTGCGGAGCCGGGAGACGTGGTGCTGGAGGTTAAGAATATGACCATGGCCTCCAAGGTCCATAAGAACAACGCCGTGAAGAATGTGTCCTTCCAGGTACGGCGGGGCGAGATCGTCTGCATTGCGGGTATCGACGGCAACGGCCAGACGGAATTGGTCTACGGCCTGACCGGTCTGGAACCGCTGGTGTCCGGCGAGCTCTCCCTCTGCGGGCAGGACATCACCCATACCTCCATCCGCAAGCGGAGCACCATGGGCATGAGCCACATCCCCGAGGACCGGCATAAGCACGGTCTGGTGCTGGACTATTCTCTGGAGGACAACATGGTACTCCAGCGGTACTTTGAGCCGGAATTCACCGACAAGGCGGGTTTCCTGCGGCGGAAGAACATCCGCGGCTACGCGGAGCGGCTGATCGAGCAGTATGACGTGCGCTCCGGTCAGGGCCCTGTTACCATTGCCCGCTCCATGTCTGGCGGCAACCAGCAGAAGGCCATCGTGGCCCGGGAGATCGACAAGAATCCGGAACTGCTGGTGGCAGTCCAGCCCACCCGCGGTCTGGACGTTGGCGCCATTGAGTACATCCACCGTCAGCTGGTCGCCCAGCGGGACGAGGGCAAGGCGGTGCTGCTGGTGAGTCTGGAGCTGGACGAGGTCATGGACGTACCCGACCGCATCCTTGTGATGTACGAGGGTGAGATCGTGGGCGAGCTGGACCCAAAAACCACCACCCAGGAGGAGCTGGGCCTCTACATGGCCGGCGCCAAGAGAGACGAGGTGAAGGCATGAAAAAGAATATTTTCAAGAGCAACGGCTTCCAATCGCTGCTGGCCTCTCTTTTGTGCATCGTGCTGGGTCTGTTCCTCGGCTATCTCGTGCTGCTGGTCATCAATCCCGCTGGCGCCGGCGAGGCGATCCTTACTGTGGTCAAAAACTTCCTGACCTATAAAAAGACATCCTCCCAGTTGAAATATCTGGGCAACACGCTGGTCAAGACCGCACCGCTGCTGATGTGCTCGCTGTCCATCCTGTTTGCCTATAAGGTGGGCCTGTTCAACATCGGCGCTGCGGGCCAGTACTGCTTCGGCGTGGCACTGAGCCTGTACGCGGCGCTGGGTTTGGGCTGGAGCTGGCTGCCCTGCCTGCTGGTGGCTATGGCCGGCGGCGCGGTGCTGGGGGCCATCTCCGGTGTGCTGAAGTCCTATTGCAACGTCAACGAGGTCATCTCCGGCATCATGCTGAACTGGATCGTCCTCTACCTGACCAATATGCTGCTGACCACGGTGAAAGAGGCCGCCAGCCCCTACACCATCGTGCTGGCCAACAACAACCCCTCTGCTGTGCTGCCCTCTCTGGGGCTGGGGGCGCTGTTCAACAAGAATCAGTATGTGGGTCTGGCCATCCCGCTGTCCATTGTGATGGCGATTCTGATCTGGATCGTACTGGATAAGACCAGATTCGGCTATGAGCTGAAGGCTACCGGCTTCAACCGCAACGCCGCCAAATACTGCGGCATGGCGGAAAAGCGGAACGTGATCCTGAGCCTGGTGATCTCTGGTGCGCTGGCCGGCATGGGTGCGGCGCTGCTGTACCTCACCGGCTACGAGCAGTGGCAGTGCTCTACCTCCTCCGTTCCCGCCATGGGCTTCAACGGCATTGCCGCCGCCTTCTTAGGGGGACTGAATCCTCTGGGGACGGTGCTGGCATCCTTCTTCATCCAGCACATCACCGCCGGAGGCGCGTATGTGGATAAGTCCATGTACTGCGCCCAGATCTCCGATCTGATCTCGTCCATTATCATTTATCTCTGCGGCTTCGTGCTGTTCATGAAGCATGTGATGAACAGCTCCATTGCCAAACGGGAGGAAAAGGCGGCTCTGAAGGCCAAGGCTGCCGCGGAACAAGATGCGGCCAACGGGAAAGGAGGCGATCAGGCATGAGTTTGCTGCTGCAATATACCCTGATCTTTGCCTCCGTGCTGATCCTGGTGGCTCTGGGCGGCTGCTTCTCCGAGCACTCCGGCGTGATCAATCTGGGTCTGGAGGGCATCATGATCATGGGCGCTCTGGGCGGCGCTCTGACGATGCGCTATCTGGGAGAGAACAGCTCTCATTTTGCGACGATTCTGGCAGTGGTGCTGGTTTCCGCCGCGGTGGGCATGGTGTATTCCTGCCTGCTGGCTGTGGCCTGTATCAACTTCAAGGCAGATCAGACGCTGGTAGGCACAGCTTTGAACCTGCTGGGCACCGCCGGGGCCACCGTCATCGTCAAGGCCATCAACACTGCGGCCAATCCCGATGACGTGTCCTCCATCATTCAGTACGCCGGTGCCAAAAAGGCATTTACCGTGAGCATCGGCTCCTTTGAGTTCAGCTGGTTCATGCTCATTACGGCGCTTTTGCTGGTAGCCTCCTATGTGCTGCTGTACAAGACCCGGTTCGGACTGCGGCTCATGGCCTGCGGCGAGCATCCTCAGGCGGCGGACAGCGTGGGTATCAACGTCTATAAAATGCGCTGGGCCGGTGTGCTGATCTCCGGTTTCTTGGGCGGCTTGGGCGGCATCGTGTTCATCACCGCCGGTGTGTCCGAGTGGCGGTTTGAGTACGGCGTGGCTGGCTTTGGCTTCCTGTCTCTGGCGGTGATGATCTTCGGCCAGTGGAAGCCCCAGCGCATCGCGCTGGCAGCGTTGCTGTTCGGCTTTTTCCGGGCCTTGGGCAACGTCTACACCGGCTTTGCCTTCCTGAAGGTCATGAATCTCCCCAGCTCCGTTTACAATATGCTGCCCTACATCATCTCCCTGATCGTGCTGGCCTTTACCTCCAAGAACTCCCGCGCACCCAAGGCGGAGGGCGTTCCCTACGACAAGGGTCAGCGATAACCGAATCGACTGTTTGTGCTTCAAAAAGCGTCTTTCCGCATTGCGGAAAGACGCTTTTTCTCTGCTTTTTTTCGGCAGAGAAGTGATTTGCGGAATGATTTGACATGGATTTTACATGGTTTGTCTTTTGCCTTTTACATACAGCCGGTACACTGATAATGTGAAAAGGGGAAAACCCAAATATCAAATAAAAAAGGAAGACAAACATGAAAAAGACACTTGCATTGATTTTGACCCTGGCCTTGAGCCTGGCGGCCCTCACCGGCTGCGGCTCCAAGACGGAAACGCCCGCCGATACCAACACTGACAACAGCGCGCAGACGGAGGCTCCCGCCACCCTCTCCGGCAGCGTGTCCACCAACGGCTCCACCTCTATGGAAAAGGTCATCGGCGCCCTGAGTGAGCAGTTCATGGCCGACAACAGCGGCGTCACCATCACCTATGATCCCACCGGCTCCGGCGCAGGCATTGAGGCTGCCAGTAACGGCAGCGCCGACATCGGCCTTGCCTCCCGCGCCCTGAAGGACGAGGAGAAGGCCGGCGGTCTGACCGAGACCATCGTGGCGCTGGACGGCATCGCCGTCATCGTCAATGCCGACAGCAAGGTGGAGAATCTGACGGTGGAGCAGATCGGCAAGATCTTCACCGGTGAGATCACCGACTGGAGCGAGGTGGGCGGCGATGCCGGTACCATCTCCTGCATCGGCCGTGAGGCCGGTTCCGGCACCCGGGACGGCTTCGAGACCATCACCGACACCAAGGACGCCTGCAAGCTGGACCAGGAGCTGACCTCCACCGGCGGCGTCATCGAGGCTGTTGCCGGCAACCCCAACGCCATCGGCTATGCGTCCCTCTCCGCTGTGGAGGGTAAGGACACCGTCAAGGCTGTCACCGTGGGTGGTGTGGCCTGTACGGAAGCCACTGTTCTGGACGGCAGCTACGCCATTCAGCGTCCCTTCGTGCTGGTGACCAAGACCGGCGAGACCCTGTCCCCCGCGGCCCAGGCCTTCTTCGACTACGCCACCTCCACCGCCGCCAACGACCTGATCAAGGCTGCCGGTGCGGTGCCTGTCGCGAAATAAATTCAGCGACAGGCATGGATTTCAGCAAAGGCTGAAATCCGGGCGATTAAAAAAGTGCAGGGAACCCTTCCTGGGTTCCCCGCACACACCCCTTCTTCCCGCAGCATGACAAGTCCGCCTCCATCCATAGCTGTGGGTGGAGGCTGTTCCCGTGAAAAACAAGAAAGGAGCCTAGCATGGACTCTGACGTAATTTTGACCGCCGTGAACGCAGCGGAAAGCGTGACGAATGTCCCCCGCAAACCGGAACGAAGCAGCTACCGCGCCCGCAAGACCATGGAGGGCGCGATCCATCTGATCTTTCTGCTGTGCGGCATCGTGGCGGTGGCCTTTGTGCTGTTCATCAGCATTTACCTGATTTTATCCGGCCTGCCTGCCATCCGGCAGATCGGCCTGGTGCAGTTCCTCTTCGGCAAGGTATGGGACCCAACCAACACCACCACCGGCGCACAGTACGGAATTCTGCCCTTTATTCTGACCTCTGTTTACGGCACTGCCGGGGCCATCGTCATCGGCGTTCCTGTGGGACTGCTGACTGCTGTATTTCTGGCGAAGGTGGCCCCGCCGAAGCTGGCGGCGGTGATCCGCACGGCGGTACAGCTGCTGGCGGGCATCCCGTCGGTGGTGTACGGTCTGGTGGGCATGATCGTGCTGGTGCCGGCCATCCGGAACCTGTTCCACCTCAGCTCCGGCGCCTGCCTGCTGGCGGCCATCATTGTGCTGGCCATCATGATCCTACCCTCCATCATCAACGTGTCGGAAACGGCCCTTCGGGCGGTGCCCAAGGAGTATGAGGAGGCCAGCCTGGCCCTGGGCGCCACGGAGATGGAGACCTACTTCCGGGTGAGCCTTCATGCCGCCCGCAGCGGTGTGGCTACCGCGGTGGTGCTGGGCGTGGGCCGGGCCATCGGCGAGGCCATGGCCATCATCATGGTGGCGGGCAACGTGTCCAACATGCCGGGACTTTTCACCCCGGTGCGGTTCCTTACCACCGGCATCGTCTCCGGCATGGCCTATGCCAGCGTGGGCAGCCTTTACCAGCAGGCCCTGTATTCCATCGGCCTGGTATTGTTCCTGTTCATTATGCTGATCAACGTGTTCCTGAATGTCTGCATCAAGAACCGGAAGGAGGGCTGACATGGACGATCAGAGATTATCCCCCAGCCGCCAGCTCTACGACAAGGGCATGCGGTTTCTGGTGTGGCTGTGCGCAGGGCTGACCTGCGCCCTGCTGGCCTTCCTCATCGGCTATATTTTCTACCGGGGCGTTCCGGGCCTGACCTGGGAACTGCTGTCCGGCCAGACCAGCTATATCAAAAATACCATCGGCATCCTGCCCAACATTCTCAACACCCTGTATATCATCCTGGTAGCCATGGTCATCGTCCTGCCCCTGGGAGTGGGGGCCGCCATCTATCTGACGGAGTACGCGGAAAACAAGAAGCTGGTGAGCCTCATCGAGTTTGCCGCCGAGACTCTGACCGGCATCCCCTCCATCATCTTCGGCCTGGTGGGCATGCTGTTCTTCGTGCAGAAAATGAATCTGCAGGCGGGCATCCTGGCCGGCGGCCTGACCCTGGTGGTCATGATCCTGCCCACGGTGATGCGCACCACCCAGGAGAGCCTGAAGACCGTGCCCCAGTCCTACCGGGAGGGCGCTCTGGGCCTGGGAGCCGGAAAGTGGCGGATGGTCCGCACCGTGGTGCTGCCCAACGCCATCGACGGCATCGTCACCGGCTGCATCCTGGCGGTGGGCCGCATCGTGGGCGAAAGCGCCGCCCTGCTGTATACCGCCGGGTTCGGCCTGGTGCTCAACGGCTTTGTAAAGGCGCTGCACGCCTCCTCCGCCACGCTGACGGTGGCCCTGTATGTCTACGCCAACGAACGGGGCGAGACGGCGGTGGCCTTCTCCATCGCCACCATTCTGATGCTGTTGACCCTGCTCATCAACCTCTCCGCCGTGTTTCTGGGGCGGAAGCTGAAAAAGAATTGAGGAGACCCTATGGAACCGATTTTGGAAGCAAAAAAACTGAATCTCTGGTATGGCCCCAACCATGCCCTTCACGATGTATCCATCGCCATTCCTGAGCACGAAATCACCGCCTTCATCGGGCCCTCCGGCTGCGGAAAATCCACGTTTCTGCGGACGCTGAACCGGATGAACGACCTGATCCCGGGTGTGAAGCTCAGCGGCGAGGTGGATTTCCACGGACAGGACCTCTACGGCAGCTCTGTGGACCCCACATGGCTCCGCAAGCAGATCGGCATGGTGTTTCAGAAGGCCAACCCATTCCCTATGAGCATTTACGATAACGTGGCCTACGGTCCCCGGACCCACGGCATCCGAAATCGAGTGAAGCTGGACGAGATCGTGGAGAACTCTCTGCGTTCCGCCGCCATCTGGGACGAGGTAAAGGACCGGCTGAAGAAAAGCGCCTTGGGGCTTTCCGGCGGTCAGCAGCAGCGGCTGTGCATCGCCCGGGCTTTGGCGGTGGAGCCGGAGGTGCTGCTGATGGACGAATCCACCAGCGCTCTGGACCCCATCTCCACCTCTAAAATTGAGGATCTGGCGGCGGAGCTGAAAAGCCAGTACACCGTGGTCATGGTGACCCACAATATGCAGCAGGCCGCCCGTATTTCCGACAACACCGCCTTTTTCCTGCTGGGGGAGCTGGTGGAGTTCGGCAAGACGGAGCAGCTGTTTTCCACCCCCGCCGACAAGCGGACGGAGGATTACATCACCGGGAGGTTTGGGTAAGATGCGCAACAAATTCGACGAACAGCTTTTGCAGCTCAACCACGAGATGATCGAGATGGGGGCGCTGTGCGAGGAGGTCATTGCCCTGTCCTCTCAGGCGCTGACGGAGGGGGACACGGCGCTGGCCGCCAAGGTAGCCCCTCTGGACAGCGAGATCGACCACAAGGAGCGGGAGATCGAAAACCTCTGCCTGAAGCTGCTTTTGCGGCAGCAGCCGGTGGCCCGGGATCTGCGGCAGATCTCCGCCGCATTGAAGATGATCACCGACATGGAACGCATCGGCGATCAGGCGGAGGACATCGCGGAGATTGTGGCCTTTTTAGACAGGCGACAGGCGGAAAATGACGCCCTTTTGAAGGAAATGGCGAAGGCTGTCATACAAATGGTGACGGAAAGTGTGGACGCTTATGTGAAATGTGATATAATGTTGGCGAAAAAGGTCATCGCGGCGGATGACGTTGTGGACGAGCAGTTTGCCCGGGTCAAGCAGAGCCTGATCGGAAAGATCGCGGCGGACCCGGCAGACGGCGAATACGCCCTGGACCTGCTGATGATCGCCAAGTACTACGAGCGCATCGGCGATCACGCCACGAACATTGCCGAGTGGGTCATTTACTCCGTGACCGGGACCCACAAGGACGAAATCACACTGACATAAGGAGATTGCTATGATCTGGTGCGTGGAGGATGACGCCAGTATCCGGGATATTGAGCTGTACGCCCTGACATCCACCGGCTTTGAGGCCAGAGGCTTTGACGATGGAGCATCCTTCTGGGAGGCGCTGCAGACGGAAACGCCGGAGCTGGTGCTGCTGGATGTGATGCTGCCGGGGGAGGACGGTGTGTCTCTGCTGAAAAAGATGAAGGCCGCACCGGCCCTGCGGGATATCCCCGTCATCATGGCCACGGCCAAGGGCGCGGAATATGACAAAATTCAAAGTCTGGACTTAGGGGCCGATGACTATCTGGTGAAGCCCTTCGGCGTCATGGAGATGGTTTCCCGGGTGAAGGCGGTGCTGCGGCGGTGTCATCCCGCCGATACGGGCCATGTGCTCTCTGCCGGGGGCCTTTCTATGGACCTGGACTGCCGCACCGTGACGGCGGACGGCCAGCGGCTCCAGCTCACTTATAAGGAGTTTGAGCTTTTGCGGCTGTTTCTGTCCCATCCGGGAATGGCATTCACCAGAGAACAGCTATTCACACAGGTGTGGAATATGGAGTACATGGATGACAGCCGCACACTGGATATGCACATCCGCACCCTGCGGCAGAAGTTAGGGGCCTACGGCAAGCTGATCGAGACCGTTCGGAACGTGGGCTACCGCATGGAGACCGGCCTATGACCGGGAAGATCTTTCGTTCGACTCTGGCGGCGTCACTGACGGTGCTGCTGGCATCGCTGCTGGTGATCACCGGCTGCCTTTACACCTATTTCGGCACGGTGCGGGAACAGCAGCTTCAGACAGAACTGACACTGGCTGCGGCGGCGGTGGAAGCGGACGGCGCGGACTATTTGGCCCGCGTCCGGGACACGGCGGAGCGGCTGACCTGGGTGGCATCGGACGGCGCAGTGCTGTATGACACCCGAACGGATACGCAGCCCATGGAAAATCATGGCCAGCGGGAGGAGATCCGGGAGGCGCTCACCGGCGGCAGCGGCAGCAGCGCCCGCTATTCCGAGACGCTGACGGAAAAGATGCTCTATCAGGCGGTGCGCCTGACGGACGGCTCTGTGCTCCGCATTTCCGGCAGTCAGAAAACGGTATGGATGCTGGTTCTTGGGATGCTCCACGCCGTCATCGTGGTGGCGCTGTTGGCGGTGGGACTTTCCGCACTCTTGGCGAGCCGGGCGGCCCGACGGGTGGTGGAGCCGCTGAACCGGCTGGATCTGGAGCACCCGCTGGACAACAACGCCTATGAGGAGCTGTCTCCGCTGTTGGGGCGGGTCTACGCCCAGCAGCAGGAGATCCGCCATCGGACCAGAGACCTCCGGCAGCGGCAGGACGAATTTGAACAGATCACCGGCAGTATGCGGGAAGGTCTGGTGCTGCTGGACCACAGCGGGCGCATCCTCAGCATCAATCCGGCGGCCCAAGCACTGTTTCATGCGGACGGTACCTGCGTAGGACAGGATTTCTTGACAGTGGATCGCCATCCGGACCTGACCGCCGCCATCCATGACGCCGCCGAGACCGGGCACAGTCAGCTGCGGGCAGAGCGGCGGGGCCGGGAATACCAGTTTGATTTCAGCCGTATCGAATCCAACGGCAAGGTGCTGGGTACGGTTTTGCTGGCCTTTGATGTGACGGAGCAGGCGGAAGCCGAGCGGATGCGGCGGGAGTTCACCGCCAACGTGTCTCACGAACTGAAAACGCCCTTGCAGTCCATTATCGGCAGCGCGGAATTGCTGGAAAACGGTCTGGTGAAGCCGGAGGACCAGCTCCGGTTCCTGAGCCGCATCCATCAGGAGGCGGACCGGCTGGTGGCGCTGATCAACGATATTCTCCGCCTGTCCCAGTTGGACGAGGGCGGTGCGTTGCCCCATGAGCAGGTATCCGTTTTGGAGTTGGCGCAGGAGGCGGCCCGCTCTCTGACAGAGCAGGCGGCAGCACAAGCGGTGCACATTTCCGTGACCGGCACCGCCGGAACGGTTTTTGGCGTCCGGCGGCTGCTGTATGAGATCGCCCGGAACCTCTGCGAGAACGCCGTGAAGTACAACGTCCCCGGCGGAAGCGTCACCGTAGAGGTGGCGGAAACGGATCGGGACGTGACCCTTCTGGTGCGGGATACCGGCATCGGCATCCCGGAGGGGGATCAGAGCCGGGTCTTTGAGCGGTTTTACCGGGTGGATAAGAGCCATTCCCGGGCCATTGGCGGCACGGGGCTGGGGCTGTCCATCGTGAAACACGCCGTAGCGTATCACCACGGTACCCTCCGGCTGGAAAGCCAGCCGGGGAAGGGAACCGTGATCACGGTGACGCTGCCCAAGAAGCCAACAGAATGAACTTCGGAAAACCGTGGGTCCTCCCACGGTTTTTCTTTTCAAACGGTCGCTTTCCGTGTATACTGGAACAAAAAACGAACGAGGTAGAGGATTATGCCGATTTTTGATACCCATGCCCATTATGACGCGGACCGCTTTGACAGCGACCGGGATGCGCTCCTTTCCGCCATGCCGGGGGTCGGCGTGGGACTGGTGCTGGACCCGGGATGCGACCTGCCCTCCTCCCGTGCGGCGGCAGAGCTGGCGGAACGGTACCCGCATGTGTACGCCGCCGTGGGCGTCCATCCGGAGGACTGCGACGGCTTCCAAGACGAGGATCTGACGGAGCTGCGGCAGCTTTTGGAGCAGCCCAAGGTGGTGGCCATCGGGGAGATCGGACTGGACTACTACTGGGAGGACAATCCGCCCAGAGCGTTTCAGCAGACGGTATTCCGCAAGCAGCTGGCACTGGCGGCAGAGCTGGATCTGCCGGTGATCGTCCATGATCGGGAAGCCCACGGGGACTGCCTTGCCATCATCAAGGAATTTCCCACCGTCACCGGCGTGTTCCACTGCTTTTCCGGCTCGCCGGAGATGGCGGCGGAGCTGCTGAAGCGGGGGTGGTATCTGGGCTTTGACGGCCCCATCACCTATAAAAACGCCAAGCGGGCCCCGGAGGTGGCGGCGGTGACGCCGCTGGAGCGGATCGTGGTGGAGACGGACGCTCCCTATATGGCTCCGGTACCCATGCGGGGCAAGCGGAATGACAGTCGCTATCTCCCCTATGTGATCGAAAAACTGGCGGAGTGGAAGGGCGTGACGGCGGAGGAAATGACCCGCGTGACGTGGGAAAACGGCAGACGGCTGTTTCGGATTTGAGATAAAAACACTCCCGCACCGAAAAGGTGCGGGAGCGTTTCTTATGTATGCAGCAAAACGGATTTCACGATGATGCTGACGCCGCCCAGCAGGAAAAACACGATGGACAGCTTTTGCAGCCGCTCTCCGCTGATGTGAGGGGAGAGGAGCCGGGCCAGCCGGGCGGCGCAGAAGGCGGCGGCCAGCGAGATAAGGCTGAAGCACAGGGAGGAGCGGTTCAGGAGCCCGGTGCAGAGATACAGCCCGGTGCGGAACAGGTTTTCACCCAGAAAGAGGAAGCAAATGCTGCCCTTGAATTCATCGTAATCCTTGGCAGTGCGTTGAAGGTAGGCTACCAGAAACATATTGATGCCGAACAGCCCCGCACACATACCGGAGAAGAAGGCCACCAGATACCGCAGCCACGGGATCTCCCGACGGTCCGGGCGGACGGGGCGCAGCTGGCGGGTGGCCATTTCCAGTCCCAGAAATACCACAACGCCGCCCAAAACCGTTTTGATGATCCAAGGCAGGGAGAAGCGCAGCAGCCAGGTCCCGGGGACCACCCCGGCCACCATGGCCAGCAGCAGGGGAAGGATGGCCCGCCAGCGGAAGTTGTTCCGGTTTTGCCAAGTGATCCGACCGTTGATGACCAGGTCCGGCAGCAGACTGCCCGGTGTGATCAGGGTGTTGTCCAGCCGCATGGCCAGCAGCGGTGCGGAGATCAGGGGATTCCCGAACCCAATGAGCCACTTGAGGGTGTACGCCGCCAACTGGACGAGAAAAATAAACAGGATCATGCTTCCGGTGTAGTTCATGAGATCCCCTCCCACGCGAAGTTCTGTGTACGTTCCCAACTATACCACATCGTATCGGAGAAAAAAAGCTTTTTTCTCATTTCCGCGCCGCTGACAGTGGAAAATTGCCGGGTTTGGTATAGCCTTTGGATTTTTTGACCATACTCCTTCCGTACCTATGAACAGGAAGGGAGGTATTGTATGGAAAACAAGGTGAAAAACGTACTTTCGGGCATTGGCTTTTACGGCACGCTGGCGGTGTGCCTGCTGGTGGTGGGGGTGTGCGGCTGGGTCCTGCTGCAGGACCGGGAGGACCCGCTGCCCCAGCAGGCGGTGACGCCTCAGGTCCCCGTGTCGCAGCCGGTGGAAATGCCGGAGGTGCGGCTTCCGACAGTGGAGACTTTGGAGCCGGCGCCGGTGCCGGTCCCGCCCAAGGAAACCAAGGAGCTGCCGGAGGTGGAGGTGGATCACACGCCTGTGGCGGCGGAAGCACCCCGTCTGGTGGTGACACCGCTGCGGGGGGATGTGCTGACGGCTTTTTCCATGGAGGAGCTGGTATACAGTCCTACTTTGGGAGATTGGCGTACCCACAACGGCATAGATATCGCCGCCCAGCAGGGGACCACGGTGCTGGCGGCCTCTGCCGGGGCAGTCCTGTCGGTGACGGACGACCCACTGATGGGCACCACCGTGGTGCTGGAGCATGACAACGGCTATCAGACCACTTATGCCAATCTCCAGGCCAAGCCCAACGTGGAGGCCGGGGACCCGGTGTCCGCCGGGCAGATCATCGGCGCGGTGGGGACCACTGCGGCGGCGGAGTCCGGACAGCCCCATCTGCACTTCGCCGTCACCAAGGACGGCAAGGCCGTAGACCCCAACGAATATTTGAGCGGTTGAGCGGAACAAGGCCCCGGATTTCCGGGGCCTGCCGCTTTTTTTAACCGTTTTCCCGGGGAAAGTTACATCAATTCGGATTTTTTCGAAAAAATTCAATATTTTCCTTGACATTTGCTGTATTTCGGATATAATGATAAGGCTTGCAATATGTAAGTAAATCCTTGCCCTCATCTGAGAATGAGGGCCATTTGTCCAAAAGGAGGTGCAAATATGGCAAAGATTACTGCCAATTACGAGGTCGTCTATGTGCTCGACCCTGCACAGGGTGAGGAGGCTATCGCCGCTCAGGTTGCGAACTTCAAGTCCCTGGCCGAGCAGAACGGCTCTGACGTCGTGGTTGAGGAGTGGGGCAACCGCAAGCTGGCTTATCCCATCAACTACAAGACCGAGGGCTACTATGTGCTCATGACCTTCGTCAGCGGCCCGGCATTCCCCCGCGAGCTGGATCGTAAGCTGCGGATCGCCGAGGGCGTCATGCGTTCCCTGATCGTCTGCAAGGGCGAGTAAAGGAGCAGCACATGCTGAATCGAATCATTCTCATGGGTCGCCTGACCCGTGACCCCGAGCTCCGGCGCACCGGCAGCGGTACGGCGGTGACGTCCTTCTCTCTGGCTGTAGACCGGGACTTCAAGTCCCAGTCCGGCGAAAAGGAAACGGACTTCATCGACATCGTGGCCTGGCGCAACACCGCCGAATTTGTGAGCAAATACTTCACCAAGGGCCGCATGGCCGTGGTGGAGGGCCGCCTGCAGATCCGGGACTGGACCGACAAGGACGGCGGCAAGCGCCGCAGTGCCGAGGTCGTGGCCGACAATGTGTATTTCGGGGATTCCAAGCGCGACGGCGGCGACAATTCCGGCTACAATCCCGGTTATGCGCCCGCCCCCGCTTCCCACAGCGCCGCTCCCAGCAATTTCAGCGCCAGCGGCTCTGACTTCGCCGAGATCGGCGAGGATGACGGCGAACTGCCGTTCTGATATTACTATAAGGAGGAAGCAATCATGGCTTTCGATCGTGAAGCTCGTCCCGCCCGTCCCGCACGCGGCAACAAGCGCCGTAAGGTCTGCCAGTTCTGCGCCGAGAAGTGCGAGTGCATTGATTATAAGGACGCCGCCAAGCTGCGTCGTTTCATTTCTGAGCGTTCCAAGATTCTGCCCCGTCGGACCACCGGCACCTGCGCCATGCATCAGCGTGAGCTGACTGAGGCCATCAAGCGTGCCCGTCAGATCGCTCTGCTGCCCTACGTCACCGACTAAAAGCGGCTGAATCGAATCAATCGACTGAAAAAGTCCCGAAGGTTTTCCTTCGGGGCTTTTTTCGTCGTGTTCTGGGAGGTTTTAGGAGAAAAAAGGGCTTGTTGCACGGCTTCGTGCAGCTTTTTTCCGCGGGCAGGGGAGGCGAATATGGCGGACGCAATTCGTTACGGCTGCATAACAAGGAGGAATTGTATGGAAAACACAAGCAATTACGGTCTGAAGCGCTGGGACGGCGAGGACCGCATCCTGCACACGGAGTTCAACGACAACTGGGACAAGATCGACACGGCGCTGAAAAGCAACGCCGACGGCGTGGCGGCGCTGCAAACGGCGCTGGCCAGCTGCGGAAACTGCAAGATCGTATACGGCACGTACACAGGAAGCGGCAAAGCCGGCAGCGCGAATCCCAATAAGCTGACCTTTTCCGGAAAACCCGTGCTGGTCATTGTACAGGAGGAAAAGCAAACCGCTGATATGGATATAAATCTCCGTATGCTGCGGCCCTGTACTTGGGCACAAGGCGCAGCAACCAATGACAACTGGGTGAACGCTGTCACTTGGGGTGCAGCACAGGTGCAATGGTATAGCCGGAACGACTACGCGCCGACACAATTTAACGAAACCGGTAAAAAATACTACTATCTGGCTTTAATTGATGCGGCTGTTTGAAAAGAGAAGCCCCCGGACTTTCGTCCGGGGGCTTCTCTTTAGTTGGAATCGCTAATATCTAATCTAAATTAGAATGCGAAACCCTTGACAGCGGTAGTAGCAGAAGCCACAACCTTGCCGTCCTTGTCCAGAATGCGAATCACAGCATAGTAGTCACCATTCTGAGCGATTTTGGAAGAAACCTCAGAATGAGTGTCATTGTTGGCGCTAATATCGGTAACAGTATCCTTCAGGTATTCCTTAGCGCCGTCAACCAGATAGAAGTCAACAACGTACTTGGAGCCTGCATATGCCTTGTTATCGGTCCAAGTGGCAACCAGCTTGCCGGAAGCATCCTTGGAGATAGCGGCCTCGGTGATCTTGCCGGTGGTGTTGTCCTTGATGTGGTCGTCCTTGGTGACCTTGTCAACCAGAACAACACTGGACACAATGCCGTCCTTGAACATCAGGTAGATCTCGCCCTCGAAGGTTGCGAACTTATCCTTGGTGTCATAGGTCTCCATGGAGCGGACAGCCTTCTCAACGGTGGTGTACTCGACGGTATCGTCGATCTCCCAGTTACCCTTGCTGTCCTTGTTCAGCTCAACGATGACAGCGGGGCACTTGTCGGCCAGAGCGAAGCCGCGCTTTGCGGTCTGATCGGTGATCCACAGGGTGTCCTTCTCAACCTGAACCTTCTCAGAAGTGAACTCACCCTTATTGGTAATGATGTTCAGATCATCGGGCTTCTGGTTATTGTACTTGGACAGCAGGATGTAGTCGTTATCAATGCCTTCCTTCAGCTTATCGGCGTCAACGGCATAACCGTCCTTATCGTAGGACAGCTTGAACATGCCGCCCTCAACGCCCATGGTGTCCAGAACGGTATCCTTGAAGGGCAGGTCGGACTTAAAGGTAACAGTGGTCTTCACGCCATCGATGACAGCGTCCATCTCCCAATAGTAGACGTCCTCGGACTTGTTGTAGCGCTCGTAGTTGGGCTCATCATACAGATAAGCGTAACGATCGCTGACGGAACCGTCATCGCCCACCACGATGGAAGCGCGGGCATAAGCCTTCTTTGCCTCGTAGACGGTGTAGATACCATAGGTCACGTCCTTAGCGTTGGGCAGCTCAGCCTCAGTCTTGGCCTTGGTCTCATCCCAGACGTTGATGCTGACATTCTTCACACCCTTGACAACGCTCTCGACCTTGTCAACAGCAACCTTGCCGTTCACGTCATCGACGCCGACGGTGATGTAGTTGGTGTCGGCATTGCCGTAGTAGTAATTGCTATCAGCCTTCTGAGTAGCGGTGTTAAAGCCCTTCTGGCTGACGTGCTTGGAGTCGATCTTATCGGTGTCGGTGTCGTGGATCTGAGTGGCAGCCAGAGTCAGCTCGTAGGAGTCGTTCTTCACGGTGTACTCATACCAGCGGTTCTCGTTGGTCTTGCCCTTCTCGCCCGCAGTCCAATCGGTGACAACGTCATCATCGGACTTCTTCAGGTTGACCTCGATGTCCTTGGTGGTGCCGTCCTCGAAGATGGCGGTGGCCTTGGCGGTGCGGTTGGTCATCCACTTGCTGGTGACCTCATAGGAGGTGATGAAGACGTACTCCACGTCATCCTCAACCTGCTCAATGCCGATCAGGTAGCCGTACTGATCCAGATACAGATCGAAGGTCTTGTCGTCCAGGTTCTTGTTGTCGTAATTGTTCAACTCATCAATGCCGAAGGAGCCATCCAGCTTGCCGGTAGCGGCGTAGCTGTACTTCTGGCCGGCGTTGACATAATCCTACTTGGAGAACTCGTCAATCTCGGTGCCCTTCACGGTCTCGGCAGGAGTGATGGTCTTGACCTCGCCGTTAGCGATGGTCAGCAGGACCATATCGCCGTCCTTGTAGTCCTTGATGGAAGCGATGTCGTCCAGCTCGACGGCCTCAACAGCCTTGACGAGCTTCTTGGTCAGCTTCACATCGCCGTAACCATAGATCTCGTTGAACTTCAGGGTTTCCTTCTTCTCGTTGTAATCGTCGGTCTTAGCCAGATAGGTGTTGATCTCAACGATGGTCAGTTCGTCAGCGTCATTGTCCACGAAGATCTGGGTCAGAACGCCGTTGCCGGAATCGCCCATCTTGTCGTCGTTCTTCTTGGCAATGTAGGAAGCCTGAGTCTTGACATCATTCTTCTCCAGCTTCACGCCGTCCACCCAGTAGGTCAGATCATAGTCAGCAGCCACGGAGCCGATGTCGGAATAGACATTGCCGCCCTTGACCTTGGTGGTGTACTCAGAGACCAGCAGGTCATAGTTGACATAGGTGCCAACGTCCTTCTTGTCGTAGGTCCACTTGCTGGCGGGCCGGCCGAAGTCGTCGGTGTCATCGGTGCGGGTCAGCTTCTCGAAGTACTGCTCGCCGAACTGGACATAGCCGTCCTTCTTGATCTTGCCGTCGTTCAGGGTGCCCTTGTTCCAGGTCAGATCCTTGCGGACGCCGGAGACAGCAACAGCGGTGCTGCCCTCGCCGACAACGATGCGGTTGTCATACTCGACCATGGTAGCCTTCAGGGTGTTGAAGGCATACAGGCAAGCCTCTTCACGGGTCACAGCCTTGACGCCGTTGAAGCTGCCCTTCAGGCTGTTGTTCAGGCCGGCGTTGATGGCCTGCTTGGCAACAGCGATGGACCAGTTGGCGCCGGTGTAGCCCTCGATGGCAGAGTCATAGCCCAGAGCGCCCAGCAGCATCTTCATGAAAGCATAGCCGGTCAGGGTGTTGCCGGGCTTGAAGGTGCCGTCAGCGTAACCGGAGATGATGCCTTCCTTCTGGCAGTAAGCGATGTAGCCAGCGAAGGTGCTGTTGGTGGGAACGTCCTTGTAAGGAGCGGCGTCAGCCACCAGAGCGGAGGCGGTGGTGGGGCCAAGGATCAGGTTGCAGATGATCTTGGCGGCAGCGCCACGGGTCAGGGTGTTGGTGGGACGGAAGTCACCTTCGGCATAGCCGTCGATGACCTTTGCGGCGGACATCACGGCAACAGCTTCGTCATAAGTGATCTTGCTGTTGTCGGTGAAGTCCTTGGCACCAGCAGAGACGGTGACCAGAGACATGGTCATCACCAGAGCTAGTACCAGAGAAAGGAACTTCTTCATGGGGTTTCCTCCTTGATAAAATGTCGAAACATTCCCTTGGATCTCCCCGCCCCCGGGTTCCGGGTTTCGTGTCGGGGCTAGCCGAACCTGCGATGTGCAGGCCTACACCAAGCACGGAGCTTGGAGGCAGTTTGCCCGCGGTTCTGTTTCGCAAGCCAAATGTAACAGGCCCCGGCCGGGATGTAAATAGATTCGCCCGGTTCGTAATGCAGATGTAAAAAAGTGCGGAAATAACGTGATTTCCGCACTTTTTGTTGTTTGCAAACGTGATGATATTCAATTCGTTTCAAGGGGCTTTTTCTGGGGCGGCAGGGCGTACCGCTTGCCGGTGAGGAGGAGCTCGCCTCGGTCTGCCATGCGCCGCAGCAGCGCCGTACACTGGGCGGGGGGCAGGTTCAGAAGCTCCGCCAGCTCCTTCCGGACGGCGGTGCCGTGGGCGGCGAGGTAGGCCGTCACCGCGGCGGACTGGTCCTCCGGCAAAACCACGGCCCCCGCCGGGTAGTAGCACCCGCCTATACGGACCACGGCTCCGTCCTGACGGAGCTGGTTCAGCAGCTTCAGCGCGGTGCTTTTGGAAACGCCCAGCAGGTCCATGACCTCCTCGCGGGTCATGGAGCCGACTGCGGAGAGACGGGCCAGCACGGTCTGACGCTGGCTGCCCCGGCGGCTGAGGCGGCTCAGGTCCCCTAAGCTGAGCTGTTCCAGTCCGCCACGGATCAGGGCAGTGCGGATCACGGTGGAGAGGCGGGCCAGGTCCATGGGCTTTCCGGTGCCGGGGGTCAGGAGGACACGGTCCTGGGCGGGGTCCTTGCGGTGGTCGCAGACATCTCCCAGCAGGCGGCTGAGACGGCTGCCCATGGGGATTTCCCGGTCCGGCAGGTGCAGGAGACCCCGGTCCAGATCCACCTGCGACCATGCGAGATTCAGAATTTCTCCGGGCTGCATCTGGAGCTTCCAGCCCATCCAGAGGGCCAGGCCCACCACGGAGCTGCCCTCCTGCTGAACGATCCGCCAGAGGAGATATTCGCTGTCCGGCGGCAGCTCCGGCGCGGCGCTTTGGCGCTCCTGAAAGTATTGGGAGAAGGAACCCCGGAGGGTGGAGACCGCCATGCCGCTGACCCGGGCGGCGTAGGTCCAGTCATGAGTCTGAAGCTGGCGGATGACGAAGTCCTGACGGAGGTCCTTGAGACTGACCTTCTGGCCCTCGGTGTCCAGCGCGGTCCGGGCCAGCCGGGAGACGGACTCCGGCGGCATGGGCCGCTGATATCGGTCGGAAATGATGACATGGGGGTCCCGCTGGGCGTACAGGCGATAGCGCTCCCAGAGGCAGTCCTCCGCGGAGGGGGCCAGCGGGACGGTCCGATCCGGAAGGGTCAGGGCATTGTCCTCAAACTGCACCTGATCCCAGGTGAGGGCGGCAATCTCCTCCCGGCTCAGGCCCTCCAGCCACGCCAGACGGAGAATGGCCCCTTCTGGGCTGTACGGGAACTGAGTCAGTATCCGCTCCATAGCAGCCGGGTCCGGCCGTTTGAATGTATACCCCATTCCGGGACCTCCCCTTCTCCGCCGGGGGTCCCGGCGGGAAAAATCAAGGCCGGTGAGGCGTATACAAAATAACCCTTTTGTAAATATTCGCCCTCTGACGAGGGCCGCAGGCCGCCCACGGAACCAAACGAATCGGGGTGGAAGCGAAAAAAGCCGCACTGAATGAGATCGGTTTTGAAACTTTCAGGACCGATCTCATTCAGTGCGTTCAAAGGGGGATTTCCCTTGCTTTTTCCGCTGCTTTTCAGTAAAATTAGGTTGTCGATGTGGGGCGGCGCTTTTCTTTTGGCGCTGCAAAGATAACAAAAGGGTTATTTTGTCTAACAGAGCAGCCCCAGACGTTCCAGCTGCCGCAGATGCTCCGTGCCGGTGGTCAGCAGGTAGATCCGAGTGGTCTCAATGGAACTGTGACCCAAAATATCCGCCAGCTTCACTACGTCCTGACAGGCCCGGTAAAAGGTCCGGGCGAACAGGTGCCGCAGATTGTGGGGGAAGACCTTATCCGCCGCCACGCCGGCAGCGCAGCACAGCCGCTTCATCTCCGCCCAGATCTGCACCCGGGAAAGACGTTTTCCGCCTCCGGTGAGGAATACCTCACCGGAGGTGATTTTTTGCCGTTTTACGTATTTTAAGAGCTTTTTGCACAGCTTCTCCGGCAGCAGGATCGTGCGGACCTTACCCTTCAGGGCCACCACCGCCTTTCCACGGCGGAGGGCCTCCACCGTGATATACGGAACTTCGCCCACCCGGATGCCCGTAGCGCAGATAGTCTCCATCACCAGTGCCAGCCGTTCCCTCCCCAGCGTTCTGGCGGTGCGGACCAGCGTGCGGTATTCTTCCCGGTCCAGTTCCCGTTCCGCCTCCCGGAAGCTGCGGCGCTGGAGCCGCAGCGCCTTCACCTTACATTCCGGCCAGCCCATAAAGGCGAAAAAGCGGTTGATACCTGCCAGCATGGCGTTGACGGTGGCGGGGGCGTACTGGGCCGTGAGCTGCGCCTTCCATGTCAGGACCAGCCTCCGGTCCACCATTCCGCCGCTCCACCGGGCAAAGGCCCGGATGCTCCGCACATAACTCTCCGCGGTTCCGACGCTGTATTCCTTCCGCAAAAGCTCCGCCTGAAAAGTTGCCAGCCGGTCGGGGTCGATCCGGCGCAAGCGCTCCTGTGTCTCCATCTGTATCCTCCCATTCTATTGACGGCGGTCTCTGAGAACCGCTTTTTTTCTGATCTATGCAACAGCATACTCCCCACAGCCGTCACAGACAAGAAGGCCGCCCTGATCGGGCGGCCTTTTCCTAATAGAGATCCTAATGGCGATATACGGTGAAATAGAGGTTCACACCCGGCGATTCCTGTGTGAAAATAAGGAAAGATGTCGGAGATCACCGGCGGATATGCTGGGAGGGGGAAGAAACATGAAACAGAAAAAGGGAATGGAGCTTGTCACGGAGCGGACAGTGGATGGTTTTCGAAGAGAGCTCCTCCGCCGGGAATACAGCCACGGCACGGCGGAGAGTTATGTGCGGAGCATCCGGGCCTTCGCACGATGGAGCGGCGGCGCGGTGGATCGGGGTCTGGTCCTGACATGGAAGGCACGGCTCACGGCCCGGTACGCCCCTGCCACCGTCAACGCCATGCTGGCGGGACTTAACCGGTTCTTTGATTTTTCTGGGCGGCCGGAGTGCCGGGTAAAGGTCCTGCGGCTTCAGCGCCGCAGCTTCCGGGAGGCGGAACGGGAACTGGACCGGGGAGAATACCGGGCATTGGTCCGCACCGCCCGAACGCTGGGTCGGGAGCGGCTGGCGTTGGTGATGGAGACCATCTGCGCCACAGGCATCCGGGTGGGGGAGGTGCCCTTCATCACGGTGGAGGCCGCCTGCCGGGGGCGGACGGATGTTGCCTTAAAGGGCAAGGTCCGTACTATTTTTCTTCCTGACCGACTGTGCCGCCGGCTGCTGCAATACGCCCGGAAACAAAAAATCGCCTCCGGCGAGATCTTTCTCACCGGAGGCGGAAAACGGCTGTCCCGCACACAGATCTGGGCGGAGATGAAGCGGCTGTGCCGCGCCGCCGGTGTGGCGGCGGGAAAGGTCTTTCCCCACAATCTGCGGCACCTGTTCGCCCGGACCTTTTACCGGGCCTGTCAGGACGTAGTGAAGCTGGCGGATATTTTGGGTCACAGCTCCATTGAGACCACTCGGATCTACCTGCTGACCACCGGCACGGAGCATCTGCGGCAGCTGGAACGGCTGGGACTGCTCTGTTAGACAAAATGATGATTTTGTAATAGAATGCCGGAAAAGTACGGTTTCCGGTGGGATACCGGGCGCAGCTCCCGCCGTTTTACCGGGCCAAGCACACAAAAAGGCATGTTGAACAGACGGGGCCTGTTCTGACCGGAGGTCCCGTCTGTTCAGCACGCCGCAAAGCGAAGAACGTCTTGCTTTTTCTTAATTTTTCAAGTAAACTTTCAGTTGTCGGCGGGGACCGGCGGCTTTTTTGCCGCCGATATGTGACAAAATCATCATTTTGTCCTTCCGTCCCCGCGGCAGACGATCGTTCCGCCGCGGCGCTGTTTCTGCGGCGAGAGATGGGAGGCTTTTCCATGGGACACACGTTCAATCGGCCGGACGAGGCCGCCATGCTGCGCATTTTGGAGCGGCACCCCCACAGCCCGGAGGGGGCCATTCTCCGTCTGGCCTGGCTGGAGGGTTTGAGCCGGAGCGAGATCACAGAACTCCGCTGGGATCAGGTGGACTTTGAGGGCAAGGCCATTCAACTCCCGGACCGCACAGTTCCGCTGGAACCTTCCACGGAAGCCTGCCTCCGGGAGCGGCACGTTCGCTGTGCCCTCCGGGACCCCCATGTGGTGATTTCCGAGCGCAGCAAGAAGCCTATGCCGCCGGAGTCCATTTCCCGGCTGTCCCGGCTGGCGCTGGACAGCGAGGGCCAGAAGGTCAACCTCATGGACCTGCGCCACGATTTTGTGATCCGCCAGCTTCAGACCCATGACTGGCCCTATGTGGCCCGGGTCAGCGGCATGGCGGTGTCCACCCTGCGGGATGCCTTCTCGCCCTATCTCACCAAACCCGCCGCGCCGGAAAATCCTCTGGCCCAGCGGGACGAGGCGGAGTATCTTCTCTGGCGTGTGATCCAGCAGGAGGGCTCGTCTCCCGCCGGACTGGCTCTCTGGATGGGCTGGAAACTCCAGATGCAGCCGGGAGAGATCGCCTCCCTCACCTGGGGGCAGGTGGATTTCGACCAGAACCTCATCCGCCTGCCGGACCGGACGGCCTCCATGGGCAGCCGTCTGCGGCGGCTGCTGCTGGACGCATGGGATCGCCGCAAGGACCCCGCGGAGCCGCGGGTCTTTACCGCACCCACCACCGGGCGGCCCATGGACCTCTCCCGGCTGACCACCGTTACCCGCACGGCACTGATCCGGGGCGGCTTGGAGCACGTGAACCTGCGGAACCTCCACACCTGGGTCCGTCAGGGGGATCGGGCCCAGCTTTTGATGGCTCAGGCCGAGGAGCAGGGCTGGCTGACCCGTGAAGCGGTCATGGAGCGGCTGGGCGTGTCCAAAAGCACTGCCCGGCAGTACCTTCTGGAACTGCGGGAGGCGGGCAGGCTGGTGCGGGTGGGCACCCGGTACTACCCCGCCGGGGCGGTGGCGGACCCCGATGACCATCTGGACATCATCCGGGCCTATCTGCAGGAGCACGGCACCGGCCGCCGTCAGGATTTCATCCGCCTGCTGGGCCTTGAACCGGAGCAGGGGACGCTGCTCCTCCGGCGGCTGACGGACCGGGGCGAGCTGGTCCTCACCGGGCGGCATTACACCCTGCCGGAGCAGGAGAAATGACCTCCTCTTTGCCCCGAAAACACCGAAACCGGTCAAGGTCCGCCTTGGCCGGTTTGTTACGTTCAAACGTTGCGTGAATGGCACAGTTCTGCATAAAAACGCTGATTTTTTGCACTTGTATTACATCCCGGCGGGAACTATTTACATTCGGAAATGGGGCTGATAAAGTGGCCTTGCAAAGCAGGATACCCAGAACATGCCCCCGGTTCAGATATTGGGTAGGCTAGCCACGATATGTAAATCGGGGCGGTAACGGGGAAGCCGGTTTTGCAAAAACCAACTCCCGACAGGGAGAATCTAAAAGGAGGAAACCCCATGAAGAAGTTCCTTTCTCTGGTACTGGCTCTGGTGATGACCATGTCTCTGGTCACTGTCAGCGCTGGTGCCAAGGACTTCACCGACAGCAGCAAGATTCAGTACCCTGAAGCTGTTGACGTGATGTCCGCCGTGAAGGTCATCGACGGCTATGCCGAAGGTGACTTCCGTCCCTCCGCCACCCTGACCCGTGGCGCTGCCGCCAAGATCATCTGCAACCTGATCCTTGGCCCCACCACCGCATCCGCCCTGGTGGCTGATGCTGCTCCTTACAAGGACGTTCCTACCAACCACACCTTCGCTGGCTACATTGCTTACTGCCAGAAGACCGGCATCATCTCCGGTTACGCTGACGGCACCTTCAAGCCCGCCAACTCCCTGACCGGCTATGCTTTCATGAAGATGCTGCTGGGCGCTCTGGGCTACAAGGCTGATCAGGAAGGCTACACCGGCGCTAACTGGTCCATCCAGGTTGCCAAGCGCGCTCTGAACGTCGGCCTGAATGACGATCTGAACGGCTCCTTCAACGGCGTGAAGGCTGTCACCCGTGAAGAGGCTTGCCTGTATGCCTTCAACACCCTGAAGGCTACCATGGTCGAGTATGACAAGAACTCCACCGTCACCGTCGGCAACATCACCATCAAGGAGCAGTCCGATGCCAAGGACATGACCAACACCGGCAAGACCGATGGCAACATCGACAAGGACGGCAAGATGCAGTTCGCTGAGAAGTACTTCACCGATCTGAAGAAGTTCGGCGCTACTGACGACTTCTCTCGTCCCGCCACTCAGTGGAAGATCAAGGCTGAGGAAGTCGGCAAGTACACCGACACTCCCGACCTGACCTACACCAAGGCTGTCAAGGCTGGCGACATCTACAAGGATCTGGCTCTCGGCTCCACCATTGATAAGAAGGACGTCACCGTCTACATCAACGGCGAAAAGGCTGAGGATGCTTCCGTGGCTCTGAAGAAGGGCAGCGACAGCAAGATCGGTAAGGATTATCTGGAGAAGAGCGGCAAGAAGTACAGCACTGCCAAGAACGGCGTTCTGACCGAGGTCTTCTATGATAAGGACGATGATTCTGCTATCATCACCCAGGTCGTGACCTATGTTGGCCAGATCAACAAGTCCGTGAAGGCCACCTCCAGCAAGGATGCCTATGTGGTCATCGACCAGCTGCCCATGAGCGGCGATAACGCCAACGTGATGGCTGTTCCCTCTGACCTGACCGGCAAGACCGTCTCCGGCACCCTCGAGTTCGAGACCAACGAGAGCTATGAGGACGACGCTTATGTTCTGTACACCTATTCTCAGACCGCTGACGAGGTCAAGTCTCTCGCCGTGGCCGAGAAGGTGGAGGGCTATGTCTCTCAGACCATCAACAAGGCCGACGACAAGGACCAGAACAACGGCCTGACCCTCGCTGGCACCTCCTACAAGATGTCCGCTGCTTACTCCGGTGAGGAGCTGGGCGAGATCTCCGTCAAGGAAGATCACACCGCTTACCTCGACCAGTATGGCTATGCCATCTATGTTGAGGAAATCGAGGAGATCGGCAACTATGCTCTGCTGGTGAACGTGGCCAATAAGGGCACCTTCGTCGGCAAGAAGGCCGAGCTGGTCTTCACCGACGGCACCACCAAGGTCGTCACTGCAGAGAAGGATTACTCCAAGGTTTCCAACCTGAAGCTGGATCTGGACGGCAACGGCAAGTACGACGATGACGACCAGAAGCTCTGGGATGCTCGCGATAAGAAATCCCCCATCTCCGGCGCTCTGAAGGCTCCCGTGATCGTGACCTACAAGGTTGCTGATGACGGCGTCTACACCCTGAAGGCTGTTGCTGTCGCTAAGACTTCCTATGTGGATGCTGACAGTAAGCTGGTCATGACCAACGACAAGGCCGGCATCACTGTTGAGGCTGACACCAACAAAGAGAGCCTGAACACCTCCAAGGTCACTGCCAACAGCGCTACCCAGTTCGTGGTTGCCGATCGGTCCAAGGACGGCACCTTCGACGATTACACCGCTTACACCGGCATCAAGAGCGCACCCTCCATTAATGCTACTTCCACCGATGCTAAGGCTGGCGTGTACTTCTACTGCAAGTCCGGCAAGATGGTCACCGTCATGTTCGTTCTGCCCAATGATAAGTGCGACGTCACCGACGACGGCAAGGATATGATCTATCTGGCTCAGGATTCCGAGTCCGATCTGTATCACGACAAGGACGGCAACTACTTCACCTATCAGGCTGTTGTCGACGGCAAGATCACCACGGTCAAGGTGGATGAGGACCATACCCCCAACTTCCGTACCGCTTCCATTTACAAGAGCTACTCCGTCAAGGATGGCATCATCACCAAGCTGGGCGATGCGTATCCCACCTATAATGAGGCTAATAACAACACCAAGCAGTATGTCTCCGGCGTTGGTATCGACAAGACCTCCAAGGAGTACACTGTGACTTTGGACACTAACGATGAGAAGTATGTCATTACCGTTGATGACAAGGCCGCTATCTACTATGTGGATGAAGACGGCAACATCTCCGAGTCCAGCTACAAGTCCATCTCTCAGGATGACAATGACCGTGTCTATGCCATCGTTGAGGATAACCTGGTGAAGTTCCTGGTCATCGAAGAGGTTCCCACCGAGAAGGACAACGCCAGCGGCACTGCTACCGTGACTGCTGCTGTCAACGGCGAGACCGCGACCAGCCCCGTTACCGCTACCGAGGGTGACACCGTGGTTCTGACCGCCGTGGGCGAGGGTACCACCAAGTATGATACCGTCTACGCCTATCAGTGGTTCAAGGACGGCAAGAAGCTGACCGGCGAGACCGGCAAGACCCTGACCGTTTCTACCACCAAGGCCGCTGCCACTGCTGAGTACGTCTGCAAGATCACCTTCTTCAACGACAAGGTTGACGGCAAGGATTACGTTACCAAGGAGTCCAACATGGTTTCTGTGACTGTCAACGCCGCTCCCGAGGCTACCATGGATATCCAGGTCAGCTACAAGCTGGCTGACGGCACTGTGGTTGTTACCGAGCTGCTGACTGAGCAGAAGGCTGATAGCGGCAAGTCCTATGTTACCGTGAATGCTAATAAGGAAATGCTCAAGGGTTCCGCTGGCCAAGACCTGTACACTCTGGTCAGCGCTCCCATGATCCGTGTTCCTTTCGCCGCTAACACTCTGGGCAACGTCGAGTTCATTGTGAAGTAATTTACTTTCGCAATGATCAACATGGCACATGTTGAATAAGAGCAGGCCCCCGCTCTTTCGAGCGGGGGCCTGTTTTTGCTTTTATTACCGGATGCCGTAAAAGGTTACCTTTGCCCCGGCGATGGAGCCGCTGTCGGTGTCCGCTTTCAGCTGAATACCCGTTAGTGCTTCATAAGTGGTGGTGTAGGATAGCTTTTCCGCGCTCCAAAGAAGGCCGCGGACCGGACGGCTCTGGTCATACAAAGGGAAATAGAGCGCGCAGGTTTGCACGTCAGGGCCGTTATAAATGATCGGATGCACCTTTGCGTTGGCGGTTGTGAAGGAGAGGGTATAGCTGCGGCCGTCGCTTGGCTCCTGATAAACCGCCAGCACGATCGCCCAATCACTCCACTGGATGGTCAGCGGCTTGTCAGCTGAGGAACCTCCCTCTGGAAAGGGAACGGTCTGGATCAGCTGCAAACCCGCTTTTTTGCCCAGCGCCGTGTCCGCCGCCTCCCGCGCGGCCGTCTCCGCCGCCACGGCGTCGGCATTGCCTTTCAGCGCCGTGTCGATGGCGGCGTTGTCGCGGTTGAAGTCTTCCATCATGATACGGTCCGTCTTTTCCCACTGGTTTAACTGAAAATTGGCTGTTTTGTTCATAGATAACATCCTCCTGTCACACGGATGTAACTTTGGGGGCGCCGCCGTGTGCCCCCCCTGTATGAGGGGCGTTTGCTGCACGGTTTCGTGCAACGGAAGTGAAAAAACCGCCGCACCGTTCACAAATGGTTTACAAGTTTTTCATCTTCCCTTCAGATTTGGGGTGTATACTGCGTACATCAGCAGGCGAGAGAGCCGTTTCCCGGCCCCGCCGCTGATCCGAGAGAAAAAGCCATTCTTTCAAATACACCCCTACGGCCCACTGCCCGCCCGGGAGGAGTCCCAAACCGGCAGACCAACGATCCCGCCGCAGGCAAGCGGCGTGTTGATAGATCTTTTCATACATGACCTCTCCAAAGCAAGGCGGGGCGCCGGTTTTCCAAACCGACGCCCCGTTTTGCCCCGTTTTGCCCGCGAGACCTGTTGAAAAATGTCAGAACAGCCAAAGGGAGACGAGGGCGGCCAGCAGCGTGGACAGCAGGCCGTGGGTCAGCTTGCCCAGCAGACAGGGGGCGAGAGGGAGGTCCGTGCCGTCCAGAAGGGCGGCGGTCTGGCAGAGAACGGACAGCCCGCCCCATCCGGCGCACCCGGCGGCCAGCAGGAAACCGGTGCGGTCACAGGGCAGGAGGGGCGTCAGGGAGAACAGCTCCCCGCAGCCAACGGCCAGAGCCGCCCATGGGCCGGGGAGGGCCGTCAGGGGCGAGATCAGCACATAGAAGAACGTGACGAAGGCGCAGACGGAGAGCATGGTCCCGGCGCTGTCCCGGACGGATGACACAAAGGCCGCTGGCAGAGAGGGGGCCTGAAAGGAAATGGTGGGGGGAACGGTTTTCCGCCCCCGGCCCAGTCCCCGGAACAGCAGCCCGGTGAGGAGGGCGGCGCAGACGTGGATCAGCCAGAGCCACAGGCCCGCCCGGACGCTGCCGAACACCCCCGCACCCAGAACGCTGATGAGGAACACGGGGTTGGAGTTGTTGCAGAAGGTCAGAAGCCGCTCCGCCTCCTGCCGGGTCAGGTCCCCGGAGGCGTACAGCTCCGCCGCTGTGCGGGCGCCGATGGGATAGCCTCCTACCAGCCCCAGCAGCAGCGCGGACCCGGCGCAGCCGGGCAAGCGGAACAGGGACGCCATCAGGCCAGCCATATCGGGCGCCAGCCATTGTCCGAAGCCCAGCCGCACCAGCAGACCGGTGACGACCATGAAGGGGAACAGGGCGGGGATCACCGTCCCGGCGCAGAGGGTCAGGGCCTTGGCTGCCTCGAGCCGCAGCTGTCTGGCATCCGCCAGAAACCAGACCAAGATCCCGCACAGGATCAGACACACATCCGTCCGTATCCGCCGTTTCATACGCATCACCCGCTATACCCTATGCGGGGCGGGGGCGGTTCATACGGCGGGACAGGCAAGCCAGGGGGAATTTCCGCATAGAGTTCGGTGAGGTGAGAGCATGGAGAAAAAACGGGACCGGGAGCAGGGCGGTATTCTGGGCGGCGTGGCGGAGCTGTTTGATCTGCCGGTGGATGTGGTGGCGGGCCTGCCCCGATTGGAGCTGATCGGGAACCGGCAGCTATATCTGGAACGCCACACGGGCCTGCTGGCTTACAGCGATACGCAAATCGATGCCAACACAGGCTTCGGCGTTCTGCGAATCCGAGGGGAACGGCTGACGCTGGTGGCTATGACGGGAGAAGAACTGCGGATCGGCGGGAAAATCAACGGCGTGGAGTGGGTGCCATGCTGAAGGAGCTTATCAACAGGGCCAGAGGACAGGTGTGGCTCCGGGTGACGTGTCCCTACCCGGAGCGGGTGCTGAATCTGTGCTCCGCCCGGAAGCTGGCCTTCTGGGATCTGGAATGGGAAGGGACGGAGACGTTTACCTGCCGCATGAGCCGGGGGGATCACCGCGTCCTCAGCCGCGCGGCGGAAAAGCTGGACTGTACGATCGAAATCGTGCGGCGGGAGGGCGCGCCCTACACGCTGGCAAAGCTGCGGCACCGTCAGGCGCTGGCGGCGGGCATCGCGGCGTGTGGAGCGGCGGTGCTGATCGGGTCCTTCTTTGTGTGGGATATTCAGATTGCCGGGAATGAAACGGTGCCGCGGGAGGTGATCCTGCGATCCTTGGAGAACAACGGCGTTCATCGGGGGTGCTTCGGCTTCGCCCTGAATGGGGAGGACATCCGCAACCATGTGCTGCTGGAGATCCCGGAGCTGAGCTGGGTGGCGGTGAACGTATCCGGCTGCCGGGCCAACGTGGAGGTACGGGAACGGCGGACGGCCCCGAAGCCACTGGACCGGAAAACACCGTGCAATTTAGTGGCCCGGCGGGACGGACTGGTGCTGCGGGTGCAGGCACTGGGGGGCGTCCCTCAGGTGCTGAAGGGAATGTCGGTGACGGAGGGGCAGCTTTTGATCTCCGGCGTGGAGGACACAGGGACCTTCGGTACCCGGTTCACAGCGGGACTTGGGTCCGTGGAAGGGCGGACGTGGTACACCCTGACGGCCAACGTGCCCCTCACCGGGGCAGAAAAACGGTATACCGGACGGGAAAAGCGGCTCCATTCCGTGATTTTCGGCAGCCGCAGGATAAAATTCTTTGCAAACAGTAGCATTGACAGTGGCCAGTGTGATAAAATAACCGAGAGAACGCCGGTTCGGGTGTGCGGTCTCCCGCTGCCGATCACATGGGAGACGGAGACTCTCCGGTTTTACGAAACGGAGCCGGTGACGGTCACGCAGGCCCGGCGGCAGAAGGAGACGGGGGCGGCGCTGGAAGCGTATCTCCACAGCCTTGTGGACCCCTACGGCGAGGTAACGGCCAGTCAGGTGGCCTCCCGGCTCCGGGGGGATGTCCTGACGGTGACGCTGACAGCGGAGTGCCGGGAGGAACTCGGGACGCAGGCCCCGATTTATACAGCAAATGAACCGGACGGCGCGTCCGGATAACTTTTAGGAGTGATGGCATGGAACAGAGGATCAGCATTGAGCGGATGGAGCAGGCCGTAAATATTTTCGGCTCCTTTGACGAGAACATCCGCCTGCTGGAAAAGGAATTTAATGTGACGGTGACCAACCGGGACGGCGAGCTGCGGATCAGCGGCGAGGCAGAGGACGTGATGCACGCCGCCAAAGCGGTGCAGGCCATGCTGACCCTGTCCTCCCGGGGGGAGGCGCTGGGAGAGCAGAACGTCCGCTATATCATCGACATGGTCCGCACCGGCAAAGAAGAACAGATCAGCGAACTGGCGGGGGATGTGCTGTGCATTTCCGCCAAGGGCCGCCCGGTGAAGCCGAAAACGCTGGGCCAGAAGGAATATATCGCGTCGGTGCTGAAAAATACCGTTACCATCGGCGTAGGCCCCGCCGGTACCGGCAAAACGTATCTGGCGGTGGCGGCGGCAGTGCAGGCCTTCCGGGAAAAACAGGTGAACCGCATCATCCTCACCCGTCCTGCGGTGGAGGCTGGCGAGCGGCTGGGCTTCCTGCCCGGCGATCTGCAAAGCAAGGTGGACCCGTACCTGCGGCCGCTGTATGACGCCCTGTTTGATATGCTGGGGGCGGAGACCTACCAGAAGTATCTGGAGCGGGGCAATATTGAGGTGGCGCCCCTGGCCTATATGCGCGGCCGGACGCTGGATGACAGCTTCATCATTCTGGACGAGGCCCAGAACACCAGCCGGGAGCAGATGAAAATGTTCCTGACCCGGCTGGGCTTCGGCTCCAAGATCGTCATTACCGGCGACGTGACTCAAATCGACCTGCCCGACGGCAAGCCCTCCGGCCTGCGGGAGGCCATGCGGGTGCTGAAAAAGGTGGAGGGCATCGGTATCTGCGAGCTGACCAACGCCGACGTGGTGCGTCATGTGATGGTCCAGCGGATCGTGAAGGCCTATGAAGAATACGAAACTGCCAAAAACGGCGGAAAGGGGAAGAAATAATGGCAAAACGGCACTATATTCCCATCACCGCCGACGTGCCGGGGATGAATGAGGGCCAGCGGGCCTTTATCCGCAAGGTCATCCGCACCGCTCTGGCGGCAGAGGGGGTGGATTTTCCCTGTGAGGTGGACGTGCTGCTGACCAATGACGAGGCCATCCATCAGATCAATCTGGATATGCGGGAGGTAGACCGGGCCACGGATGTGCTCAGTTTCCCGGAGTTTGACCTGCAGCCCGGCGAGCTGCCCGACGGGGAGGACGCCGACCCCGGCACCGGACTGGTGCCCTTGGGGGACATGGTGATCTCCATGGAGCACGTGACGGCGCAGGCCAAGGAGTACGGCCATTCTAACCGCCGGGAGCTGGCGTATCTGGTGGTGCACTCCGTGCTGCACCTGCTGGGCTATGACCATCTGGACGAAGGCCCGCAGAAAAAGCAGATGCGGGCAAGAGAGGAAGCTATATTGGCAGAACTGGGGATCACCCGGGAGGACTGATATGGGAAAATTCGCGTTATATACGATTGGGTTCGCTTTGCTTGCCTGTGTGCCGGCGATACTGTTGGCAGGGATGTTCAGCGGCGGCGGGGGAGATGTCGCACCATTTTTGCTGGGGATGCTGGCGGTGGGAGCCGTTTTGGCGGGAGCCGTCTGTCTGAAGGACAAGCTGGATCGAATGGAGGAAACGCTGAAAGCGGTGTCCAAGACCCTCCAAGAGGTCAAAACAGAATTGGAAACAGTGAAGGGACGGCAGGAAGTCGCGGAGATCAAGCTGGATACTGTGGCGGCGAAGCTGGATACGGCCCGCGATATAGATTGAGTGTGTCACACAGACGGAGATCTGGCCATATACTGTCCTGAGGTGATGGGATGAACGTATTTCGGGACGGCGTGATCGCCTTTTTCTCCGCCGTGGGGATGACCACGGTGGTGTGGCTGCTGGCGGGAGCGGTGCTCCACGCGGGGCGGCCCACGATCCCGGGGCTTTTGCTGGTACTGCCTGTGCGGGGCGAGGCGTTGGCCCTGGAGCACGATGTCCGGGAGCTGCGCCGGGTGCGGAGCAGTCTGCCGGGGGCACGGATCGTCATTGCCGACTGCGGCCTGACAGCGGAGGCCAGGGGCCTTGCCGACTATCTGGCGGAGCGGGAGGACAACGCCGCCGTGGTGGACGGGGCGGACTTCCGGCTGTACGCCGGAGACAAGAGATAAAAATGCCGGTCAGGGACCTTGCGTAAGAAGGACTGCGCTGCACCGGCACGTTAAAGAGAGGAAGTCATGGAAGAACTGATCTGCCGGGAGGGTACGGTACATAGCGTTATTTTTCAGAACGCCGAAAACGGATATACGGTCCTCCGCCTCCTCACCGAGGAGGGGGAGGTCGTCACTGTTGTGGGGTGTATCCCCTGTGTGGCGCCGGGAGAGCATCTGACCGTTACCGGTACCTGGGAGGTCCATCCCCAGCACGGCGAGCAACTGAAGGCGCAGGAGCTGGAGCGGACGCTGCCGGAGGAGGAAGAGGAGATCTTCGCCTACCTGTCCTCCGGCATCTGCAAGGGTGTGGGGCCCACCACTGCCCGGCGGATCGTGGACCGGTTTGGCTTGGAGACGCTGGATATTTTAGAGGCGGAGCCGGAACGGCTTCAGACGATCAAGGGCATTACCGCGAAAAAGGCCATGGAGATCGGAGAACTGTTCCGTCAGCACATGGGCTTGCGGCGGCTGATGGAATTCCTATCCCGGTATCAGCTGCCGCCGGTGCTGGCCATCCGGCTGCGGCAGCAGTATGGGGACGGGGCCATCCGGGTGGTGGAGAAAAATCCCTATCTGCTGTCAGACGATGTATGCGGCGTGGATTTTTCCGTGACGGACACCATGGCGCTGTCCATGGGATTTGCAGAGGACTGCACGGAGCGCCTTGAGGCGGCCCTTACCTTTGAGCTGACCTATAACGAGAATAACGGCCATGTGTTTTTGCCGAAGGACAAGCTGCTTGCCGCCACCTGCCAGCTGTTGGGCTGCGGGGTCGAGCAGGTGGAAGTGGCACTGGACGCCCTGGCGGAGAGCCATGCTGTGGTGATCCAGCGGATCGCCAATGTAGAGGCGGTGTATCTGCGGCGGCTGTGGGAGGCAGAGACCTCCGCCTGCGCCCGCCTGCTGGCATTGCTGGAAATGGACGCCGATGAGAGCCGCTTCGCAGACCGGACCGTGGCGGAGATCGAGAAGGAACAGGGCATTACCTACGCGCCCTTGCAGCGGCAGGCGGTGGAGCTGGCGGCGAAGGTTGGCGTCATCCTGCTGACCGGCGGACCCGGCACCGGCAAGACCACCACCGTCCGGGGCATCGTGGCCCTGTTTCAGAAAATGGGGCTGAACATCGTGCTGGCGGCCCCCACGGGCCGTGCGGCGAAGCGCATGAGCGAGCTGACGGGCATGGAGGCTCAGACGGTCCACCGGCTGCTGGGGATGACATGGAATGAGGCGGCTCATCAGGTGACCTTCCAGAAAACGGAAAAGGAGCCGCTGGAGGCCGAGGCCGTCATCGTGGACGAGATGAGCATGGTGGACGTGTCCCTATTCTCCGCGCTGCTGCGGGCGCTGCGCCCCGGCACCCGGCTGGTGCTGGTGGGCGATGCGGACCAGTTGCCCTCCGTGGGGGCGGGAAATGTGTTTTCCGACCTGATCCGCAGCAAAAAGATCGAGACTGTGTTTCTCCGGGAGGTGTTCCGGCAGGCGGAGCAGTCCGCCATCATCCGCAACGCCCACCGGGTCAATCTGGGCGAAAGCCCGGACCTGAAGGGGAATCAGGGGGATTTCTTCTTCCTCTGCCGTCGGGACGCCCAGCGGGCGGTGGCGACGGTGCTGGAGCTGTGCAAGACCCGCCTGCCGGACAATATGCACATCCCGGCGGAGCAGATCCAGGTGCTGACGCCCACCCGGAAGGGGCCTTGTGGCACCATCAACCTGAACCGGCTCTTGCAGGAGGCGCTGAACCCCCGGACACCCGGCAAGCGGGAGATCCTGTGGGGGGAGCGGGTGTTCCGGGTAGGGGACCGGATCATGCAGACCCGGAATGATTACGATGTGGTCTGGCAGAAGGATGACGGCACCGTGGGTACCGGAATGTTCAACGGCGACGTAGGCCGCATCGCGGAGATCGACGCCGGGGGCGAGTGGCTGGCGCTGGACTTTGACGGCCGGAAAGCGCCTTACAGCGTGGAAATGCTCAGCGAGATCGACCTTGCCTATGCCCAGACGGTCCATAAGGCTCAGGGCAGCGAGTACCGCTGCGTGGTGCTGGCGGCCATGCCCTCGGCACCCAGTCTCATGGTGCGGGGGGTGCTGTATACGGCGCTGACCCGGGCCAGAGAGCTGCTGGTCATCGTGGGCGATGACGCCGCCATCCGCTCCATGGCGGCCAATGACCGGCAGCAGAAACGGTACTCCGGCTTGAAATGGCGATTGTGCCACGCCGGGGATGCCAGCGAATAAAATGGATAAGAAAAAGCCGTCCGGCTCCGCCGGACGGCTTTTTTGCGTATTTTCAGCGGTTTTCCCGGTAGAATTTCAGGGACAGGAGGATGGAGACGGCGGTGGCGATGATGGTCAGCACCAGCATTCCGGCCAGCGTCAGAGAGAGGACCGTAGCGGTTGCGGCTTTGGCGTCATTGACCAATCCGTTGAGCGCGCCTACGGAAGCAAAGGTGAGAAAGGTGATGAGAATGGCGACCCACCGGGCCTTTTCTGTGCCGTAGCGAAGGATGAGAGGTATATTCAGATCCAACAGCAGACACCCGACGCACAGGGCGGCGAATACAAAGCCGGGGGAGAGGTTGGCGGACAGCTTTGCCGGGAGCGGGAGACAGGTGAGCACACCTTGGCAAATGGCGACTGTAGCGGCTCCCACAGACAGGGAGATCCAGCCAAGCGCATACCGGCTGAGCACCACGGTGCGGTCCGAATAGGGAAGCATCCGGGCAAATCTGTCCCAGCGGCTCCGCTGGTCATAAGCCATGGCGGTATAGGGAATCATAGCGCCGTAGACCACTGCCAGCAGATTCAGAGTGAGACTGGGGATCAGGCCCCAGACCAGAACGATGAGAAGATAGGACCAGACCTGCTTCCGCAGTACATACCAATCCTTTAAGAGCAGGGCTTTCATTACTTTTCTCCTTTCACCAGAGCGAGGATGATGTCCTCAATGGTGGGCTTTTCCAGTTGGAAGCCCACCGGGGCCAATTCCCGCCGCACCAGCGCCCGGACGCCGCCGTAGGGCGTAGTCTCCATGGACACGATGGCTTCCGGCATGAGGGCCTCCGCTTGCTCCGCCGTGTCATTGAAGATGCCGTATTGCTCCAGAAGGGCGTCCTTTTCCTCGCAGAACAGCAGCCGCCCCTGATGGAGAAAGGCGATGTAGTCGCAGAGCTTTTCCAAATCGCTGAGAATGTGGGAGGAGATCAGGACGGAGTGGGTTTCGTCCCTTGTAAACTCATTGAAAAGTTCCAAGATCTCGTCCCGGACGATGGGGTCCAGTCCGGCGGTGGCCTCGTCCAACACCAGAAGTCGTGCCTGATGGCTGAGGGCAACGGTGATGGTGAGCTTCATTTTCATACCCCGGGAATAGTCCTTGAAGGCGGTTTTCTCCGGCAGGCCAAAGCGCCGGCAATAGGCGTCGAAGGTATCCTGCTCCCAGCGGCGGTAGGTGGCGGCCATCACGCGGCCCACCTGCGGGGCGGTGAGGGTCTCAGGAAAGCACCCCTCGTCCAGCACCACGCCGATGTCCTCCTTGGCGTTCAGAAACTCCGGGGCGGAGACGTCCACGCCCAGCGCGGCGGCGGTGCCGCTGTCCGGCCGCAGCGCGCCCATGAGAATGCGGATGAGGGTGGATTTGCCCGCGCCGTTCTCGCCCACCAGACCGCAGATGGTCCCGGCGGGAATGGCGAGAGTCACGTTCTTCAGAGAAAATTCTCCGAAGGATTTGCTGATATGGTTCAATTCGATAGCATTTGTCATAGAGATTCCTCCCACTTGCGGCGCAGCAGCTCCGCCAATTCCGACTCTGAAAGGCCGCAGGTCCGCGCCAGCTCTGCGGCGGCGGCCAGATGGTCCTCAAGCAGGTGGAGCGATTGCTCCCGGAACAGAGCCAGATCCGGCTCCGCCACAAAGCAGCCCTTGCCGGCCACGGTGTTGATCAGCCCTTGGGCCTCCAGTTCGTCATAGGCCCGCTTGGTGGTGATGACGGATATTTTCAGGTCCTTGGCCAGCCCACGGATGGAGGGCAGCGCGTCCCCCGGCGACAGAGCGCCGGAGAGAATCTGGGCCTTGATCTGCCCGCTGATCTGATCGTAGATAGGCTGGACGCTGTTGTTTCGGATAATGAGTTCCATGGAAGTCCTCCGTTCGTACTGTACATACACAGTATATACAGTTGGCGCGAGATGTCAAGAGAGATTTTCAAAATTTCCCATGGACGGCAGAAGCAGTCCGTGCTATACTGGGCGAAAAGAAGGACACAGGAGGAACGGGTATGAGCGATTTGGAGCGGATCGAAGCGGCCATGGAGGAAAAGGTGCGGCCTGCCCTGCGGGCCCACGGCGGCGACATCTCCATTGACCATGTGGCGGGCAAGACCGTATATGTGAAGCTGCTGGGCCACTGCGCGGGGTGTCCTTCGGCGGACCTGACCAATGAGACCATCGTGGAGGCGGAGCTGAAGGCGGCCCTGCCGGAGCTGGTGGAAAAGGCGGTAGTGGTCCAGACCGTCAGCGATGAGCTGTGGGAGCAGGCGAAAAAGCTGCTGCGTGAGCATCATCTGTAAGTGAATGAGAAAATGCCTCCGTCTGCACAGCAGACGGAGGCATTTTTATGCTTGTGCTTACAGCCGGGTCACCACAGGAATGACCATGGGGCTGCGCTTGGTGTTTTTGAACAGGTAGCTGCTGACAGCGGACTTGACCGCGCCGCGGAGCTCACCGTCATCCCGGCCGCGCTTACGGCCGCCGGTGACGCTGTCGGCGGCGTTCATGGCAACGTTTTGCAGCTCCTTCATCAGATCGCCGGATTCCTTCACATAAATGAAGCCACGGGTGATGATCTCAGGCGGGGACAGCAGCGCGCCGTCCTGCGTGGCGATGGGAAGGACCACCACCACCATGCCGTCCTCTGCCAGACGCTTGCGGTCCCGCATGACCACGGCGCCCACGTCGCCGACGCCGGAGCCGTCCACATACACCTCGCCGGCGGGGACGGAGTTGGCGGACAGCTTCATGGACTTGCCGGTGATTTCAATGACGCCGCCGTTATCGGCGATGGCGATGTGATTGCGGTCCATGCCCATCTGCTGAGCCAGCTGGCAGTGGATCTGCAGCATCCGCTGCTCACCGTGGAGCGGGACGAAGAAACGGGGCTTCGTCAGGGCGTGGATGATCTTCAGCTCCTCCTGGCAGGCGTGGCCGGAGACGTGAAGCATATCCGCCCGGTCATAGACAACGGTAGCACCCTTGCGGAACAGCTCGTTGATGACACGGCCCACCGTGACCTCGTTGCCGGGAACGGCGGAGGCGGAGAGGATCACCTTGTCACCGGCGCCGATCTCCACCTGCTTGTGGGTGGAGAAGGCCATGCGGTACAGGGCGCTCATTTCCTCGCCCTGAGAGCCAGTGGTGACGATGACCTGCTTGTTTTTGGGCAGGCCCTTGAGCTTATTGATGTCCACCAGTGTGTTTTTGGGGACCTTCATATAGCCCAGCTCCGTGGAGACCTTCATCATGTTCTCCATGCTGCGGCCGGTAACGGCCACCTTCCGGCCGCACTGGGCGGCGGCATCCAGCACCTGCTGGACACGGTGGACGTTGGAGGCGAAGGTGGTGACGATGATACGCTCGTCGCAATTCTGGAACTGGCGCATGAAGGTGGCGCCCACCACCTTTTCGGAGGGGGTGAAGCCGGGGCGCTCTACGTTGGTAGAGTCGGCGCACAGGCAAAGAACGCCCTCCTTGCCCAGCTCGCCCAGGCGGGCCAGGTCGATGACCTCCCCGTCGATGGGGGTGGAGTCGATCTTGAAGTCACCGGTATGGACGATGGTACCCATCTTGGTGTGGATGGCGAAAGCCACGGAGTCGGCGATAGAGTGGTTCACATGGATGAACTCCACGGTGAACTTGCCTGCCCGGACGCTCTTGCCCGCCTCTACGGTGATGAGCTTGGTGGATTTCACCAGCTGGTGCTCCTCCAGCTTCAGCTTGATGAGACCGGCGGTGAAGCGGGTGCAGTAGATGGGCATGTTGATCTGCTTGAGCACATAGGGGATGGCGCCGATGTGGTCCTCGTGGCCGTGGGTGATGAACAGGCCCCGGATCCGGGATTTGTTCTTGATGAGATAAGACACATCGGGGATCACGCAGTCGATGCCGTACATGTCATCACCGGGGAAGGCCATACCACAGTCCACCACGATGATTTCGCCGCCGTATTCATAGGCGGTCATGTTCTTGCCGATCTCGTTGAGACCGCCAAGGGGAATGATTTTCAGTTTTTCTGCCATAGATATAGAAACTCCTTTGCTGAACGCCCTCAAAAGGGCGGAAATATGTAGGAGCTTTTCAGAGAATACGGATGACGTAAAGTGGACGCAGGCGCCTAAAGAGGCACGGCAAATAAAGACGTCCGTTGTCCGCACGGCCCCGTTTCGCCGGCGGAGGTTCGGTCACGTCTGTCCGATCTCGTATGAAAAGCTCTATTTATTCAACCGCAGGCTCCCGGGCCGCGGAAAAATACAGGTGAAATAAATAAAATGTAAGAAAACGGCAGGGAAGCCTTGCCCCCCGGTGCCAGATTTGATATAGTATAGCACAGAAAAGAGTATTTGTATACATAAAATTTTGAATGAGACGGAAATGCGCTGCAACACGGACAATAAAAAGGCAAATTGTTGCCGGGAGAAAGAATTTTTCGGCACCTATTGACAATTCCTAAAAATCTGCTACTGTATGCGCGTTGACATAGGACGGAGGAACCAACCATGCGGACCACCATTAAAATGATTGCGGAGCGGGCCGGTGTATCCATCGGCACAGTAGACCGGGTGCTCCATGACCGGCCTTATGTAAAGGCGGAAGTCCGGGAGCGGGTCCTGCGCGTGATGGAGGAGCTGGATTATCATCCCAACCGGATGGCCAGCGCCCTGGCCACCAGCGGTACGCCCCGGAAGCTGGCGCTGGTGCAGCCGGAATGGGAAGAGGGCTTTGTGCGGGATGAGATGGATGCCGGTACAGCCCGCTTTCTGGAGGAATACAGAGATTACAATGTGTCGCTGGACATCCGGAACTACCCGTCGGGGGACGAGGCGGAATGTCTGCGTTTGCTGAATGAGGCAGTGGAAAACGGCGCACAGGCCGTCGCGCTGTGCGCTTCCGGCACTGAGGAGATCCGGCGGGCGCTGGAACGGCTGTCAGAGCGGGGGGTCCCGGTGGCGACCTTCAACTCCGACGTGCCCGGCGGACGGCGGATCTGCTATGTGGGCGAGGACGGCCATCGGGCCGGACGGGTGGCCGGAGAGATCGCATCCTGCTTTCTGAGCCGTGGTGATGCGTTTCTGGTCATCTATGCCGATCCGAAATATACGGCGCATAAGGCCCGTGTGGACGGGTTTCTGGAGCGGCTGGCGGAGCGGGGGATCCCGGAGGAAAACGGTGTGATCGCCGCCACCCACCGGGATTACCGGAAAACGGCGGAAACGGTGGAAAGTGCATTGGCGGCGCATCCAAATTTGCGGATGGTGTATATGGCGAACCCCAGCGTCCCGGCCTGCGCGGAAGTTCTCCGGAGCCGGGGCCTGGCAGAAAAGGTCCACATCCTTTCCCACGACTGCGGCCCGGAGATCCAGAAGCTGCTGAAAAGCGGCGAGGTAGATTTCACCATCGGGCAGGATCTGGCGTATCAGCCTTATCAGGCGCTGTCTGTGCTCTTTGAGGCATTGATGGGACAGCGGCCTGACCGGGACACCTATGTGACCGCTTGCCCCATTCTCAATTCGGAGAGTATTTGACAGTAAATATGGAAAGAAACGGGGGACTGCGGTCCTACGCTGTTTCCAGGTAAAACTGTGTACGCACACATATAAACACATAGTAAGGAGCGCATGATGAAAAAGCATCGTTTACCGGCGGCTGTGCTGGCACTGGCCGCTTTGGGCTTTACCCTGGGCACCTGTGAATTTGTGATCGTAGGTATCCTGCCGGATATTGCGGCGGGGCTGAACGTATCTCTGGCCGCCGTGGGGCGGTTGGTCAGCGTATTTGCCGCCTGCTACGCGGTAGGAACGCCGCTGCTCACGGCCCTGACCGGACGGATGGACCGCTTCCGCCTGCTGATAGGGCTGATGCTTCTGTTTCTGGGTGTGAATGTCCTGAGTATGCTGGCTCCCGGTGTGACGGTGCTGTATGCCTCCCGTGTAGTGGCGGCGCTGGTGTCCGGGACCCTCACCGCAGTGGCTATGCTGTATGCGAAGGAGGTTTCTTCCCCGGAACAGACGGCCCGGGCCATTTCCGCCGTGTACGCGGGCTTTTCCGTGGCGGCGGTGGCGGGGGTGCCCATCGGTACAGCGGTGTGCCACGCTCTTGGTTGGCGGGCCACCTTTGGCGTGATTCTGGCAATGGGACTGGTGCTGCTGCCTGTGCTGGCCCGGCTGCTGCCGCGGGAGATCGATGTCCCTCCGGCAGAGGGCGGCCTGCTGAACCAGTTCGCGGTGCTGCGGGACAGTCGCTGCTGGCACTGCGTTTTGATGGTGCTGTTCAGCGCTTCCGCTACCTACACGGTCTACACCTATCTGACACCGACGCTGACCGGTACGCTGGGTCTGCCGGAGACGGCGGTCAGTCCGGTCCTACTGGTGATGGGGCTTTGCAGTGCCGCCAGCAATTTGTTTTCCGGACGCCTTGCGGAAAAAGGGGGCCTGAAGCCCCTGCCGGTGTTCTTTGCCGCGCAGGTCCTGCTGTTTGCCGTGCTGCCTCTGCTGCTGGTGAATCGGTGGCTGGGATTGACAGGGCTGTTTGCCATGGGCCTGCTGATGTATCTGCTGAATACGCCGGTGCAGGTCCATTCTCTGGGATTGGCAGAGGCGGAATATCCGGCGGCAGCCAGCCTCTGCGCGTCGGTGCAGCCGGTGTCCTATAACTTTGGCATCGCCGCAGGCTCCTTTGCGGGCAGTCTGGTGCAGGATGCTTGGGGACTGCGACTGTTAGGCGTTCCGGCGGCGGTATTCGCTCTGCTGAGCCTGTGGCAGTGCAGAGGACTGCTGCGGTCCATTCAGCGCGGAAAAACCCGCCGGTAAGCACAGACAACAGAACAGATAGGAAAACAACACCATCCGAATGGATGGTGTTGTTGAGACTGTCAATAAAGTGGTAAATCCTCCGCAACAGTAAGGAAGGGTGTGCGCGGGAAACCCAAGAAGGGTGTCTCGCGCCATTAAAATCCTAAGTTTCCAGAACTTTTATAAAGTTCTGGAAACTTGCTCAGCGGGGCGAAAAAATTTTTTCGACACGCTGAACAACACCATCCGAATGGATGGTGTTGTTTTTTGGACAGATACTTTACGCCCGGCTCCGCTTGGCAGAGCGTCCCTGAGCCGGACGGCGCTGGCAGACCTCGGCGGACAGAGGCTGGATGTCCCCGGCGGCCATCAGGGCCTGCCGTGTCAGAAGAGGACCGACCATTTCATAGATCAGCACAGAGAAGAGGGTGATGTTGCGGATCAATCCGCCTTGTTCTCCGAGCTGCATAGCGGTCGTGCACATACCCAGCGCCACACCTGCCTGAGGCAGCAGGGTGATCCCCAGATATTTACAGATCTCCGGTCCGCATTTCATATATTTGGAGCTGGCAAAGGCACCGATATATTTGCCGGCAGAGCGGAACAGGATATAGACAAGACCAATGCACACGATGGCCCAATCCGTAAAGACGCCCAACTCCAACTCCGCGCCGCTGATGACGAAGAACAGCGCAAAAAGGGGAGAGGTCCATTTGTCTGCGGCTTTCATCAAATCGGCAGACTGGGGGCAGAGATTGCAGAACACCGTTCCCAGCATCATGCAGACCAGAAGAGAGGAAAAGCTGATAGTTACCGGCCCAAGGGTGATGTGCGACATGGACAGGGCCACTGTCAGGAAAACGAGGGAAATGGTCATGTTCAGGCGGTTTGTATTGGAATGAAAGAGGACCTCCAGCTTGGTCAGCAGCCAGCCTGCGGCGGCACCCAATGCCAGAGATGCGACAATCTCCAGCAGGGGGTTGAGCAGAATGGAGATCAGATCCAACTCGCCGCTGACCAGCGCTTTGGAAATGCCGAAGCTGACCGCAAACACGATCAGACCCACTGCGTCATCCAGTGCGACGATGGGCAGAAGGAGATTGGTCACCGGACCCTTTGCTTTATACTGGCGTACTACCATCAGCGTGGCGGCCGGCGCAGTAGCCGTCGCAATGGCGCCCAAGGTAATCGCCTGAGCCGCAGACAGCTTTTCCGGCAGCAGCATGTGGACCGTCAGCAGTGCGGTATCCACCAGCAGAGTGGCGGTCAAGGCCTGAACAACGCCGATGATGGCAGCCTGGTTACCCGTGGACTTCAGGTCCTCCAGACGGAACTCATTTCCGATGGAAAAGGCGATGAAGCCCAGCGCCACCTCAGAGACCAGATGCAGACTGCTTACCGCTTCAGCCGAGACCAGGCCCAGACCGGTAATATGCATACTCCCCAGAACATAGGGGCCGATCAGCACACCGGCCACCAGATACGCAGTTACGTCCGGCAATCGCCACAGATTGAATACGCGCGTCATCAGAAGTCCTGCCAGAACCGCAATGGAAACAGATAAGAGTGTAGACATGTGAATGAATCCTTCTCTCCTGCATTTGATTGCATCAGTATACACCTTGATTTTTATAAAATCAATGCAAACGTTTGCAATATTTATAAAATCTTTATATTACATTATATCGCTATTTATGCGTACATAAGGAAATTAAAAAGATAATTTCGCAAATAAAAGACAAAAATGACGATAACGTTTGCGCTTTGAAGACAGCCTCGGATTTTGGCATTTTCACACGAGGGCAAAGTAAAAAAGAGAAGCCCCATGGAATGGGGCTTCTCTGGATCATATGCGGTTGTGGCTGCATTTAGGTACGGCTTGCGTTCAGCCCTTGCGAGGGAAGCCGGCCGTCCTATGGCGGGAGGTTTTAACGGATCATTTCACAATCAGGGTCTGGCCGTCCATCTCCTCCGGTACGGCAAGGCCCATCACATCCAGAATGGTGGGGGCGATGTCCGCCAGACGGCCCTGACGCAATTCTGAGCCGGCGCCGCAGAGGATGAAGGGCACCAGATCGGTGGTGTGGGCGGTCATGGGAGAGCCGTCCTCCTGGGTCATGGTCTCGGCGTTGCCGTGGTCGGCGGTGATCATGGCGATGCCGCCCATTTTCATGGTGGCGTCCACCACACGGCCCACGCACTCATCCACGGCCTCCACGGCCTTCACCGTCGCGTCAAAGACGCCGGTGTGACCCACCATGTCGCAGTTGGCGAAGTTCAGGATGATGACATCATACGCACCGGATTCGATCCGCTCCACGCACTTGTCGCACACCTCGTAGGCGCTCATCTCCGGCTGGAGATCGTAGGTTGCCACCTTGGGAGAGGGCACCAGCACCCGGTCCTCGCCGGGGAACTGGGTCTCCACGCCGCCGTTGAAGAAGAAGGTCACATGGGCATACTTCTCCGTTTCCGCGATGCGGAGCTGGGTCAGTCCCAGATTGCTGAGATACTCACCCAGACCGTTGCGGACGGCCTGACGGGGGTAGGCCACCTCCACATTGGGCATGGTAGCGTCATACTCCGTGGTGCAGACGAAGGTCACGGGGAAATACTGGCGGGTGAAACCGTCGAACTTCGGGTCCACAAGGGTCCGGGTGATCTCACGGGCCCGGTCAGGGCGATAGTTGAAGAAGATCACACTGTCATTATCGGAGATGGTGCCGTCCCCATCACAGATCACCGGCTCGATGAACTCGTCGGTGACGCCGGCGGCGTAGGCATCCTTCACCGCTACCACGGGCAGGGGATTGACGTGGGCGCTCTCACCGTAGACCATGGCGTCATAGGCGGCTTCCACACGGTCCCAGCGCTTGTCGCGGTCCATGGCGTAGTAACGGCCCATGAGGGTTGCGATCTTACCCACGCCCAGCTCCCGGCACTTCTCCACCGTCCGGGTCACATAGTCCGCGCCGGAGGTGGGGGAAACGTCCCGTCCATCCAGAAATGCGTGGATGTAGACCCGCTCAAGGCCACGGTCCTTTGCCATCTGCATCAGGGCGAAGAGGTGGTCGATGTGGGAGTGGACGCCGCCGTCGCTGAGCAGACCCATGAGGTGAAGGGCAGAGCGCTTTTCCTTGCAGGCGTCCATGGCGTGAACATAGGCGGGATTCTGGAAGAAATCTCCGTCATCAATGGATTTGCTGATCCGGGGCAGGTCCTGAAACACCACCCGGCCTGCGCCGATGTTGGTGTGGCCCACCTCACTGTTGCCCATCTGGCCTGCAGGCAGACCTACATCCAAACCAGAGGCGGACAGCTCTGTATGGGCATACTCCTGGAAGAACTGATCCAGACGAGGAGTGTTGGCGGCGGCAACGGCGTTGCCCTCCGTCTCGGTCCGGAGACCGAATCCGTCCATAATGATGAGTGTGGTCGGTGTTTTGTTCATAGAAACCTCATTTCGCATAAAGGGGGGGACTGTGTCCCCCCGCTTTTCCGCATTATTCCTGATTGGCCGCGTTGATGATGTCCACGAACTGCTCGGGCTTCAGAGCAGCACCGCCGATGAGGCCGCCGTCGATATCGGGCTGGGCCAGCAGCTCAGCAGCGTTCTTGGGGTTCATGCTGCCGCCATACTGAATGGTGACGCTGCGGGCCACGCGGGCACCGTACAGGCCACGGATGGCAGCACGGATGTTGGAGCAGACCTCGCCGGCCTGCTCGGCAGTGGCGGTCTTGCCGGTGCCGATGGCCCAGATGGGCTCATAGGCGATGATGCAGCGGCGCAGCTTCTCGGCGGGGACACCGTTCAGAGCGCTCTTGACCTGCAGAGCGATCCACTCGTTGGTGATGCCGGTTTCGCGCTGCTCCAGGCTTTCGCCCACGCAGATGATGGGGTTCATGCCGGCGTTCAGCACAGCGTGGACCTTCTTGTTGACAGTCTGGTCAGTCTCGCAGAAATACTGACGGCGCTCGCTGTGACCCACGATGACGTACTTCACGCCCAGATCCTTCAGCATATCGGCGGAAACCTCGCCGGTGTAAGCGCCCTTCTCCTCAAAGTAGACGTTCTCAGCACCCACGGAGATCCGCAGATCCTTGAAAGCCTTCATAGCGGTGGAAATATTGCAGGCGGGGACACAGATCAGGGTGTCGCACCACTTGGCGCGGGGCATGATCTTCTTCAGGTCCTCAGCAAATTTCTTGGTCTCGGTGGCGGTCATGTTCATCTTCCAGTTGCCGGCGATGACAGTCTTACGGTATCTGCGGTTCATAACTCTTTTTTCTCCTTTTGTATCTTTGATAACGATGATCGGACCGTTTCGGAGGGCCGTCAGGGCGGTCCGAAAAAGGCTCAACAACAAAACTTATTATTTTATAGCGAAAACACAGAGATTTGTCAAGTATTTTTGAAAAATTCAACTGTTTTTGCGAAAAAATCGTATGGAAAGCGGCAGAATGCTCTGCCGCTTTGTGGGATCGAACTATGTGGAGATCCTGATTTTGCCGGACAGCGATAGCGGGCAAAGCCCGCTGCGCTGCAATTACTTATCCAGCAGGCAGGCCACGCCGGGAAGCTCCTTGCCCTCCATGAATTCCAGGGAAGCACCGCCACCGGTGGAGATGTGGGTCATCTTGTCAGCATAGCCCAGCTGCTCCACAGCCGCGGCAGAGTCGCCGCCGCCGATGATGGTGATGGCGGAGGTCTTGCTGAGAGCCTCGGCCACAGCCTTGGTGCCCACAGCAAAGGCGGGGAACTCAAACACGCCCATAGGACCGTTCCAGATAACGGTACCGGCATCGGCCACAGCGTCGCAGTACAGCTTCACGGTTTCGGGGCCAATGTCCAGACCCTGCCAGCCGGCGGGGATCTCACCGGACTTGACTACCTTGCTGTTGGCGTCGGGAGAGAAGGCGTCTGCGATCACGGTGTCCACCGGCAGCAGCAGCTTTACGCCCTTGGCCTTGGCCTTTTCCAGCATTTCCAGAGAATAGGCTTCCCAGTCGGCTTCCAGCAGGCTGTCGCCCACCTGACCGCCCTGAGCGGCAGAGAAGGTGTAGGCCATGCCGCCGCCGATGATGATGGTGTCGGCGATCTCCAGCAGATTGTTGATGACGCCAATCTTGGAGGAGACCTTGCTGCCGCCAAGGATAGCCACCAGAGGCCGCTTGGGGTTAGCCAGAGCGCCGCCGATGACTTCCAGCTCCTTCTCGATCAGGAAGCCGGAGACGGCGGGGAGATAAGCCGCCACGCCGGCGGTGGAGGCGTGAGCCCGGTGGACGGCGCCGAAAGCGTCGGACACGTAGACCTCGGCCATGGAAGCCAGCTTTTGTGCGAAGGCGGGATCGTTCTTGGTCTCGCCCTTTTCAAAGCGGGTGTTTTCCAGCAGCAGGACCTGACCGGGCTGCAGGGCCGCAGCCTTAGTCTGGGCATCCTCACCCACAACGTCGCTGGCGAAGATAACTTCCTGTCCCAGCAGCTCTGCCAGACGGGCGGCTACGGGAGCCAGGGTCAGCTTCTTCTGCTCCTTGCTCCAGGCAGCCTCGGTGAGTTCTGCGGGATCCTTACCCTTTTCTGTCTGCTTTTTGACCCATTTGTCAAAATCCGGCTGGGGCTTTCCCAGGTGAGAGCAGGCGATCACCGCCGCGCCCTGATCCAGCAGATACCGAATGGTGGGCAGAGCGGCCACGATGCGCTTGTCACTGGTGATGGCACCGGTCTTTTTGTCCTGAGGGACATTGAAATCGCAGCGGAGAAGGACCTTCTTGCCCTTCACATTGATGTCACGGACGGTCTTTTTCTGGTAATTCATAAGCAAACTCCTATACGATCATTGATTTGCAGTGATTAAGGGGTTTTCGCCATTTCCCCCACACCCAGCAGGCCGGGGAAATCATTTTGCCGCAACGCCTCGTACACGCATACGGCCACCGTGTTGCTGAGGTTCAGGCTCCGGGCCTCATCGATCATGGGCAGACGGATGCAGCGGTCCCGGAAACGCTCTCGGAGATCCAAGGGAAGTCCGGCGGTCTCTTTGCCGAAGAAGATCCAGCTATTCGGGGAGAACCGGGCTTCCTGATAGGACCGGGGGGCTTTTGTGGTGGTCAGCCAGCAGTCCTGCGCGGCCTCCGGATGCTTTTCAAAAAAGTCATCCAGATTTTCGTAGTCAAAGACCTCCACCAGATGCCAGTAGTCCAAACCGGCCCGCCTGACAGCCCGCTCGGAGATGTCAAAGCCCAGCGGCCGGATCAGATGCAGACGGCTGCCGGTGGCGGCGCAGGTACGGGCGATATTGCCGCAATTCTGAGGGATCTCAGGCTCCACCAATACGATATTCAGCACAGATATTCCCTCCTTTTGGCTCGAATGGATACTATTGTAATCCTTTACCGATAGAAATTCAACTGTTTTGTGGTGAATTTTGCGATTCTTTGGGCGGTTGAATGGTTTGCGCGGGGGGAGTGGGTATGTATTCTCAAAAAATTGAGGTTTTTTAGTTAATTTGCTGAATTTCCGGTGTCTTTGATAAATTCAAACAGAAAAGGACGAAAGATTTGGAGGAAATTACCTTGAACTTTTTCCGGGAAGGGGTGGATTTCCATAAAAAGTTTGGTATAATGACAGTGATAAGATTCCGGTCGCCATGCGGCCTGACGGACAGGAGGGACTTACCATGGATCACACGTGTCGTGCTGTGTTTATTCTGGAAGAGGATCACTCTATTCCTGCAGGTCACAAACCGCTGATGCTGGAAGCCATATTGCACCGCCCAATCATGGAGCGGGCCGTTGTGCAATGTTTGGCGGATGGCGTTCAGCGGTTTTTTGTTGTCTGCTCGCCCCGCTTTGCTGAGGAGGCGGCTGCCTGCTTCCCGGAGGGAACGGATGTTGTGATCTCTGAGCAGCATGCCGAGCTTCTGGATTTCCTGGACAATGACGAGAGCACTCTGGTGCTCTGCCGTGCGGCACTGCCCATGGCTCAGGCCGGCCCCGGCTTTGCCTATTCCGCACCGGGACGGGAGCTGCGGGCAGTCTGGAAGGACAAGATGACCAACGCCGTATCCGGCGCTTCGCTGGTGTCCGGCTGGCTGCCGATCTTCGGACCGGAGACCATCGCTGAACTGGAACCGGTTTTGGCGAAGATGGAACAAGAATCGTAATTTTGAAATTTTGAACATATAAAATATACAGAAAAGAGAGGAAAATTCCTATGATTTCTCACGGGAAGGACATCAAAGTTTTCTGCGGTAACGCAAACCAGCCTCTGGCGGCTGAGATCTGCCAGATGATGGGCACCAAGCTGGGTGAATCTGAGGTCAAGAGCTTCGCTGACGGCGAGGTCTCCGTCTCCCTGTACGAAACTGTCCGCGGCAGCGATGTGTTCGTGGTCCAGTCCACCTGCAAGCCTGTCAATGACAACCTGATGGAGCTGCTGGTGATGATCGACGCGCTGCGCCGCGCTTCTGCCGGCCGTATCACTGCCGTCATCCCTTATTTCGGCTATGCCCGTCAGGACCGCAAGGCCAAGGCCCGCGATCCCATCTCTGCCAAGCTGGTGGCCAACATGATCACCGCTGCCGGCGCTGACCGTGTGCTGACCATGGACCTCCACGCCTCCCAGATTCAGGGCTTCTTCGACATCCCCGTGGATAACCTGCTGGGCAACCCCATCTTTGTGGATTATTATGCCAAGAAGTTCGGCGACAAGTGCGAGGATATGATGGTCGTTTCTCCCGACGTTGGCTCCGTGGCCCGCGCCCGCGCCTTCGCGCAGAAGCTGCATATGCAGCTGGCCATCGTGGATAAGCGCCGCCAGAAGGCCAACCAGTGCGAGGTTATGAATGTCATTGGCGACGTGAAGGGCAAGGACTGCATCCTCTTTGATGACATGGTGGATACCGCAGGCTCTCTGTGCAACGCTGCCAAGGCCATCGTGGAAGTGGGCGGTGCCAACAAGGTCTACGCCTGCGCCAGCCACGGCGTCCTCTCCGGTCCTGCCATTGACCGTCTGGAGTCCAGCAACATTGAGGAGCTGGCTCTGCTGGATACCATTCCCGCCCATCCCGAAGCGGTCCGGGCACGGATCAAGTATCTGTCCGTGGCTTCCATGTTCTCTGAGGCCATCGAGCGTACCTATCAGGAGGTTTCCATCTCCAAGCTGTTCCGGTAACGATCCGGCCCAAAACCAGCGCATTGAGTGTAATATAAAAAACGGGGAAGCAGACTTGCTTCCCCGTTTCCTTTGGTATATGATACAAGCAAACAAGGAGGAATTCCCTATGATCTTTGAAAAATCCGGCGGGGCGGTGGACTGGCTCATCGTGGGCCTGGGCAACCCCGGCCAGAAGTATGAGCATACCCGTCACAACATGGGCTTTCTCACGGTGGACCTGTTGGCGGAGCAGCTGAACGTGAAGCTTAATAAAGTGAAATTCAAGTCCGCCTACAACATCGTTCGCTTCGGCGGGCAGAAGTGTCTGGTGATGAAGCCGCAGACTTATATGAACCTTTCCGGTGAGGCTGTCCATGAGGCGGTGCAGTTCTATAAGATCCCCGCCGATCATGTGCTGGTGATCTACGATGATGTGTCCCTCCCCGTGGGTAAGCTGCGGGTGCGGCCCACCGGCTCCGCCGGCGGTCATAACGGTATCAAGAATATCATCGCCCATCTGGGGACTCAGGAGTTTCCCCGCATTAAGATCGGCACCGGCGCCCCGTCCGGCGGCGGTGCGGAGATGATCGATTGGGTCATCGGCGTGCCCTCTCAGGCGGAGCGGAAGATCTTGGTGGAGAGCTTTGAAAACGCCGTCAAGGCGGCGGAGGATATCATCGAAAACGGCTGTCAAAAGGCCATGAACGATTATAACTGACCGGCCTGACGGGCATATAATATAGAAAACAGCGGCACACCCTGGCTACCAAGGCCGGGGTGCGCCCGTTTGCGCGTAAAGCATGACTTTTGTCAGGAGGTGTCGGATGGACGCATTTCTGAAAACTCTACAAACGCTGCCGGAGGTGGCTGAGCTGGCGAGCCGGGTGGAAAACGGCGGATGCCCCGCTGTCCTTACCGGCACCCAGCCGGTACAGCGGGCCTGCGTCGGCGCGGCGGTGGCCGCCGGAGCCGGACGGCCCATGGTGTTTCTCTGTGCCGACGAGCGGGAGGCCCGTCAACTGGCGGGTGACCTGCAAAGTCTGACCGGTGAGATGCCGGTGACGCTGCTGGCGAGAGAATGGCAGTTCCGGCCCAACGCCGTTTCCTCCCGGGAGTGGGAGCGGAGCCGCTTGGCAGCGCTGCACCAGATGGCGGTGGGCAATGCGCCGGTAGTGGTTGCCACGGTGGACGCCCTCTTGGCCCGGACCATGCCGCCCCATCGGTTGGCAGAGCTGTCCATGACGCTGGAGACAGGCGGCCGTGCGGATCTGAAGGAGCTGTGCGATCGTCTGTTACAGGCGGGGTATAGCCGCTGCGATCAGGTGGAGGGCGTGGGCCAGTTCGCTCTGCGGGGCGGTATTCTGGATGTGTTCTCCCCCCTGATGGAGCAGCCAGTGCGGTGCGAGTTTTTCGACGATGAGATCGATTCTCTGGGACTGTTCGACCCCGGCACCCAGCGGAGGACGGAAAACGTCTCCTCTGTGCTGCTGCTGCCGGCGGCGGAGGTGCTGCCGGGGCTGGCCCCCGGCGGCACGGCCCATCTTGCGGACGAGCTGGAAAAGCTGGCGGTGAAGTACGCCAAAAAAGAGGGCAGGGACGCCTTGGTCCAGACCCTCCGGGGAGACGCAGAGCGGTTCCGGAACGGAGCGGAGGTAGGCGGCCTGGACCGCTACCTGAACCTGATCTACCCGGACGCCGCAGGCGGCGCGGACTACTTGCCCCCGGATGCCGTGGTGTTCCTCTGCGAAGGAGGGCGCATCGAGCAGCGGGTGAAAACCGTGCTGCTTCAGCTCCATCAGGACACGGAGGCTCTCATGGAGGCCGGCCTGATGGCAGGAGATGCGGCGGAGGTCTGCCTTTCCGGGGAGGCGCTGCTCGCACGGCTGGCGGATTTTCCGGTGGTGATGCTGGACGCGCTGCCCACCTCCCGGCGCCCGCTAAAGCCCCACGGCCTGCTGGCCATCAACGCCCGGCAGCTCAGCTCCTACGGCGGCAGTCTGGAGACCGCCGTCACGGACTTGGAGCACTACCGGAACACCGGCAGTGCTGTGCTGGTGCTCTGCGGCGGTGAGGTCCGGGCGAAGAACCTGCTGCGGCTGCTGGAAGAGCGGAACATCCCGGCGGTGCTGGATCTGAAAGGCACCGCCATGCCCGCCCCCGGCCAGCTGAGGATCACCGTAGGGACCCTGTCCGCGGGCTGTGAGTGGCCGGAGCTGAAGCTGGCGGTGCTGACGGAGGGCCAGCTGACGGCCCCCACCCAGAAAAAGCTGAAACTGAAAAAAGACTCCAACCGCCAGAAGCTGCAATCCTTTACCGATCTCTCCCCCGGGGATCTGGTGGTGCATGTGCACCACGGTATCGGCCGCTTCGTGGGCATCCAGCGGATGCCGGTGGACGGCGTGGAGAAAGACTATATCAAAATTGACTACGCCGGGGGCGACTGCCTGTATGTCCCCGTCACTCAGCTGGATCTGGTGAGCAAGTATATCGGCGGCGGCGAGGAGCAGGAGCGCACCCGGCTGAACAAGCTGGGGGGCACGGAGTGGGCCAAGCAGAAAACCCGGGCCCGGAAGGCCGCCAAGGATCTGGCGGCGGGCCTTACCAAGCTGTACGCCGAGCGGCAGCGCCGCCCCGGCTTTGCCTTCTCTCCGGATTCCCCGTGGCAGACGGAGTTTGAAGAGGCCTTCCCCTACGCTGAAACCGGGGATCAGTTACAGGCCATTGCGGACATCAAAAAGGATATGGAGCAGCCCCGGCCCATGGACCGCCTCCTCTGCGGCGACGTGGGCTACGGCAAAACGGAGGTGGCCCTTCGGGCCATTATGAAGTGCATCCTGGACGGCAAGCAGGCGGCAATTTTGGTGCCCACCACGGTGCTGGCCCAGCAGCATTACGCCACCGCCTGCGGCCGGTTCAAGGACTTCCCGGTGAAGATCGAGGTCCTTTCCCGATTCACCACCGCCAAGGAGCAGAAACGCATTTTGGAGGCTGCCCGCACCGGCGGTCTGGACCTGCTGATCGGCACCCACAAGCTCTTGCAGAAAAATATGGAGTTCAAGGATCTGGGGCTACTGGTCATCGACGAGGAGCAGCGCTTCGGCGTGACCCACAAGGAGCGGCTCAAGGAGATGAGCCGTCAGGTGGACGTGCTGACCCTGTCTGCCACCCCCATCCCCCGGACGCTGAACATGGCCCTCTCCGGTCTGCGGGATATGTCTACCATTGAGGAGCCGCCAGCCGACCGTCAGCCGGTGCAGACTTATGTGCTGGAGCATGACTGGGGGATCCTGGAGGATGCCATGCGGAAGGAATTGGCCCGGGGCGGTCAGATCTACTACCTACACAACCGGGTGGAGACCATTGACCTCACTGCCTCCCGCATCCAGAAGCTGCTGGGGCCGGAGGTCCGGGTGGTGGTGGGCCACGGCAAGATGGGCGAGCAGGAACTGTCCGCCGTTATGCAGGCCATGGTGGACGGCGAGGCGGATGTGCTGGTGTGCACCACCATCATTGAGACAGGCATCGACATTCCCAACGTCAATACCCTCATCATGGAGGACGCCGACCGGCTGGGCCTTGCCCAGCTCCACCAGATCCGGGGACGGATCGGACGCAGTACCCGCCGGGCTTACGCCTACCTCACCTACCGGCAGGGGAAGATCTTGCAGGAGACCGCCGCCAAGCGGCTGGCGGCCATCCGGGAGTACGTGGAATTCGGCTCCGGCTTTAAGATCGCCATGCGGGATCTGGAGATCCGGGGCGCGGGCAATCTGCTGGGACCGGAGCAGTCCGGCTACCTGATGAGCGTGGGCTATGACCTGTATCTCAAGCTGCTGGAGGAGGCGGTTCTGGAGGAGCGGGGCGAGGAAAAGAAGATCGAGACGGAATGTGCCGCCGACCTGACCCTGAACGCCAATATCCCGGAACGGTATGTGGCCTCTCCGGAGCAGCGGATGGATCTCTACCGCCGCATCGCCGCCATCCGCACCAACGATGACGCCTCCGACCTGATGGACGAGATGATCGACCGGTACGGCGAGCCGCCGAAGCCGGTGCTGGCACTGCTGGATGTGGCGTTGCTGCGCTCTGCCGCCGCCAAGGCCGGGGTGTCCGACATCACCCAGAAGAAGGACGCGCTGCGCTTCACCTTGGCGGTGTTCCGTCCGGAGGCGCTGGTGCAGGTGTGCGGATTGACAAAGTACAAATTCCGCCTGACCCTCTCTGCCGGGGAGACGCCTATGCTGACGCTGAAGCTGAAGCCCGGCGCAGATGTGCTGGAAACGGCGCTGGAGCTGGTGGAGGATCTGAAACTGGCAACACAGGCGCTGGAGAAAGCGTAAAGTCCTGTTGTACCGGGTGGCGCGGTTGCCCAAAAGAAATAGTGAACAAAAAAGAGCTATCTGATCTCACCTGAGATCAGATAGCTCTTGATTCTTAATGATTCGGCTTTTTGAGGGGTGGCTTATTCCCATTCGTTGCTGGGTATCATATTCTAACGGATTTTGCTTTAGAAATATGATGCCCTGTTCTTTTGATTATTTGATATATCCATATTATCCAGCCTATACGATGGGCTGTTATCAAATTGTTATCAGCAGTGATAACGGGAGGGAGTTGCTGACTATTTGTTCTGCTGGTTTGCGACTGTAACTATATCACAAAAGGCGGGGAAATGCAACCACATTCCCCCGCCTTTTTCAAATCGTTCATTGGCAGAAAAGTCCTCGACAAATCGAAAATTACTAACCGTACAAATTAGGGCGTTTCTAATAGCTTATCCGTCTGTGTTCCCCCGTATTTGGGGTAATGTACGGAATGTATAACTGGCACCCCCAACATCTCCCCAGTTCGCAGAAACTTCATAAACATAATCTCCATCACCCAAAGGAAACAGAGAAAAAGTATCTCCCTCAAGCTCGGTATTGACCATTTCAAAATCAGTGGAGTAGGTTTGTGCATCACCAATGCGCGAGGCAGGCCATCGCATAACAGAAACCGTCTCTGGCAAAATTTCTCCAAAATCAAGATAGAATACAGGAGCTATTGAGCCGACATTTTCACCAGCTTCTGGAGCCGGTAAAGTTCCAGCAGGAAAAGCGGTATATAATATGGGATATTCTTGCTGATCCAACGGGTGAGCACCACAAGCAATAAATTCACTAACTGTACCGTCAGGCAGTGTATGGCTCCATTGGTAATTGCCACAAGAAGCAATCACACTATCTACATACATCAAGGTGGAAACGGTCAGTGATGGAGGCTCTGTTAAACTTTCATAATCCAACGGCGCAGTGAAATCCGCTTCGCACTCTCCCTGGGTAGCCGATACTTGCGGATTGTCTATTGAAATAGTTGTTCCTGTCGGAATTGAAGCTGTTTTTTCATTTGTCTCTACACTCGCACATCCCGTTAGAACAAAAACGAAAGTAGCTATAACCAATACAATTCTTTTCACAATGATACCTCCTTTCGGCCTTATTCATATAGACGACAGATTTTCTAAAAAGTTCCGTGGTCTTTTGGGAAAATTCTAATCTATTGCTCTCATCATAACATAAAAAAGCACCCGCTGACAAGTATAAATCAGGGGTGCACTCCTTGGAGTGCACCCCTGGTGTGTTACCTCGCCCCTCGGCTAAACTTCCGCTTTGCTTTCTTCTGCTCTTTCTCTGCCGCCTCCCGGCGCTTTGCGTCCTCCACGGCCCGCTCTACTTCCTCCGGGCCGAACACCCGCTTGACCCGCTCAAAGTCGGCAACCGTCCCCCGCAGGGCCTTGTTCTCCAATTTCACCTCCTGCAAGCGGTCAGACAACCGCTCGTTGCCCTCCCTGGCCCGTCCATAGTCACCCTGCAACCGCTCATACTTCCCTTTCAACTCGACATAGGCCCGATACAAGGAGCGCAGCACCTTGACGATCTTGGCAAGCAGGGGTTTGGCCTTTTTCTCCCGGTAGGACTTGGCGCTCTCCAGCGGCCCAGGCTCTGGCAATATCCGATCCGGGTCATCGGAGAACTGCGCCGCCAACTGCTCCATGTTCCTCACAGCCGGGGCCAGCTCCTTTAGACGCCGCTCCTGCTGTTCCACCTGTCCCTGCTTCTTGGCCTTAACTGCGTCCAGCTCGGCAATCTCTTTCGCCCTCTGCTCCTTTTTGAAGTCCAGCACAGACAGGTGCTTGTCATGGGTGCCCTTGTCCTCCCACTCTATCCCGTGGCGCTCCATCACGGCGGCAAGCTGTTCCTTTTCAGAGCGTACCCACTGGCTCCACTCCGTATCGCCTCTGGTGCCGCCCTTAAAGCCCTGGGCCGCTAACGCCTGTTTCAGCGATACCCTCGTGTCCAGGCCCCGCTTGCTCCCGGTGGTGAACGGTACGAAGTCGATGTGCAGATGGGGCGTGGCCTCGTCCATGTGGAGGTGGGCGGAGAACACCCGGAGCCGGGGATTGCGCTCCTGGAAGCCTCTCATGTACTCGTCCAGCACCGCCGCCGCAAGCTGGCCGTCCTCGCCCTCGGCGCTCATATCGTCCTTGTTGCCCACTTGCAGGATGATTTCATGGAACGGCTTTTCCTGCTTGCTGGAACGTATCTTTTCATAGTAGTCCTCGATTTTGCGGTCTGCCCTGGTCTGCTTGTCGTTGTACCGCTTGAGGGCCTCGTCGAAAAGCTCATGGAAAACTGTCTTGATATTTTCGTGGCAGTAGGTTATATTTAAGTGGGAGCGTTCTGGGTCGGTGTTCTTGGCGTTGAACGCCCTGCTGTTGTGGTTCACCGAACCCTGTCCCACCATTGCGCTAATCGTCCTTTTCAAATCAACACTCCTTTCGCCGCGCCAGCGGCGGCCTTTGTTACTTTCTGCGAAAGTAACGCAAAAGCACTTTTGACGGCCTTGCGGCCATCAAAAGCGCATTTGCGCCCTACGGGGTGGAGTGGGGGCGTTGCCCCCGCCGTCTGCGGACGGCTCCCCCAGCAGGGCCGCCCTTTGAAAAGGGCACCCTGCACCCCGCCTAAACTTTGACACTCGCCGTTGGGCAGGGGGGAAAGGCACAGCCTTTCCCCCCACCCGGCCAGTGTCCTCCGTGGGCCAAAAGTCAAGGGGTTCGGGTTGTATTGCCTTACGGCAATCTCCACCCCCAGGTATGGCCCCTTGACTTTTGGCCCCGCTCCCCGTGACGGCCGTGACGACCGTGACGATGTTTTACACACCGCCCCGCTCTCAAAAAAGCCGTCACAGCCGTCACGGTCGTCACGCCTGGGGCGGTTCCAGGGTGAGGGTGATACTTCTCCCGGCGTGGCTTCTGCTGTTCTCATAGCGGATATGGTAATCCGCCGCCAGCCTCCCGGCCCGGACGTTCAGCCGCATAGCCAGGGCGTTGGGCTTCATGTCGGTCTGGAGCGCCGCCGCCAGCTCCGTGGCCGTACCGCCCCAGGCGGGCCTGTCCGCCGTCACAAGGGCGGCAACGGCCTCTAATACCGGGTCGGGCGGTTCCACCCACGGCTCCGTTTCCAGCCGTTCCAGCTCCCACACAAGGCGCTCCCTGTCCTTGGTGAGATACATCCGCTGGTCTTGCTGGTCACGCCCGGCCACGTCCAGAATGGCGCTGCCGTCCGTCCGTTTCTCCTTTTGAAGAAGAAAGGCCCCGTCCGCCGCACCCAACAGGCCGTTGGTGCCGGAAATCATATCAAACTTGTCGTCTGCCTGTTGCTTTCGGGTGTGGTGTACCAGCAGGAGACAGATACCGCAATCATCGGCAAGGCGTTTCAGTGTGCCCACCACCTCGTAGTCGTTGGCATAGCTGTACTTGTCTCCGCCAGCCTCCCGGACTTTCTGGAGGGTGTCAATGATAATCAGCTTGGTATCGGGGTGTTCCCGGACAAACATTTTGAGCTGTCCCTCCAGGCCAACGCCGAGCTGTTTAGCGTGGATTGCAAAGAGCAGGTCGTTGGTGCCGTCCATGCCGAACATCCGATACAGCCGCCCCTGCAATCGGCGGTGGTCGTCCTCCAACGCCAGATAGAGGACGGTGCCCTTGTGGACGGGGTAGCCCCACAGGGGGAGGCCCATGCTCACATGATAGGCAAGCTGGGCCATCAGGAACGACTTGCCCACCTTGGGCGCTCCCGCAAAGAGGTACGTCCCAGGGTAGAGCAGACCGTCAATGATTGGCGGTCTGCCCTGGTAGACATTCTGGTAAAGCTCACTCATGGAAATGGTGGGGAGATAGGCCGGGTCGGTCATGCGGCGCATTTCCAGAAGCCTTTCCTCCAAACTTTTCTCCTGGGGGTTGTTTTCGGTAGCCGCTTCTGATATACTCATGGCAGTTGCTTGTGAAATGGGCTGTTCCCCGTCTGCGCCAACAGACGGAACCGGGACAGTCCTTTTCGTTTCTCTGGAATCCATCA
>ENA-UERN01000262-UERN01000262.1-human-gut-metagenome-genome-assembly--contig:-NODE-262-length-66971-cov-10.758812_pt1 | contig 66971 bp, 43 predicted proteins | sample MGYA00242950_ERZ507950 | MGnify/ENA primary metagenome ERZ507950 (study PRJEB26167, sample SAMN06115515) | human gut metagenome | host: Homo sapiens | place: China:Ningxia | collected 2014-11-26...
GTCGTCTCGATAAACGCACTGCTGGGAATTCTCGGAACCGTGCTCTCCGGGTGGTTCTCGGACAAGCTGTTCAAGGGCGACCGAAAGATTCCCGCGCTGCTGTTCGGCATACTGAATTCCGTGGCCCTGGCGCTGTTCCTCTACGGCGGAGATGCCATGTGGGTGAACGTACTCTCGATGGTGCTCTTCGGAATAGCCATCGGCGTGCTGATCTGCTTCCTCGGAGGGCTGATGGCCGTGGATATCGTGCCCCGGAAGGCGACGGGAGCCGCACTGGGAATCGTCGGAATGGCATCCTACTGTGCCGCGGGAATTCAGGACGTGGCCTCAGGATGGCTTATCGATGCGAACATATCGGTAACGGCTGACGGAGCCAGGCACTATGACTTCGGGCCCGTCGCATTCTTCTGGATCGCGGCGTCTGTGATATCGTTCATACTGCCCCTGCTGAACCGAAAACAAAATACAGAAGCATGAAAAGACTGACATACCTGCTCCTTTGCCTGCTGATGCCGGCAATGGCCGCCGCAGAAAACGCTCCGGTAAAATACACGGATGCGGCAAATCTCACGATCGTCAACAAAGCCCAGCCGGGCGGCCCGGCGTTTCAGCGCATAGACGTAGCCCGTTACCCCGAGCTGACCCCGACGGTCACGCGATATTACCGCTACTCCACGGGGCTGGCCGTGGTGTTCCGCACCGACAGCCGCAACATCCGCGCCCGGTGGACCACCGTCAACAAACTCCCCGGAGCCAACTCGACGCTCATCGCCCAGCGCGGACTCGACCTCTACATCCGCCGCGACGGCAAATGGGTGTTCGCCGGGGTCGGGGTGCCGAACAAATCCGGGACGCAGCACGAAGCCCCCATTGTCGAGCACATGGATACGACGATGAAGGAGTGTCTGTTATACCTCCCGCTGTACGACGAGATCGCCGGCCTCGAAATCGGAACCGACGAAGGGGCGCTGTTGGAAGCCGCTCCCGACCCCTTCCGCCACCGGATCGTGGTGATCGGGTCGAGCATCACGCACGGCACCTCGGCAAGCCGTCCGGGAATGACCTACACCGCACGCCTGGGCCGCACTCTGGGATTCGGGGTCATCAACCTCGGGGCCAGCGGACAGTGCAAGCTCGACACGTTCTTCGCACGCATCGCCGCGGAGACCCGGGCCGACGCCTTTCTGTTCGACACCTTTTCGAACCCGTCGGCCCAACAGATCGACGAGCGGCTGGAAGGGTTCGTCCGGCGCATCCGCGAAAGCCATCCCACGACGCCGCTGATCTTCCTCCAGACGGAGGTGCGCGAAAGCGGAAACTTCGACCTGAAAAAACGGGCTTTCGAAGACGCCAAGCGGGAAGCTGCCCGGAAAGGGATGGAGAAAATCCTCGAAACGGACAAAAACATCTGGTTCATCAATCCCGGCATGGAGCTGGGAGCCGACCATGAAGCTACCGTCGACGGCGTACACCCCACGGACCTCGGGTTCGAACGGATGCTGAACACGCTTACGCCCCGAATCACCCGCATACTCCGAAAATACGGCATCGAATAGAACCGCGGCAAAAAAATCGTATCTTTGTCTTGAAACCTGAAATCGGACAGTTATGATCGAACCCGTTTACCAGCCGTCGCCGTCGCGTTACGAGAACGGCATGATTTTCCGCCGCGCCGGACGCAGCGGCGTACAACTGCCGGCCCTGTCGCTGGGCATGTGGCACAATTTCGGCAGCGAGCAGACCTTCTCCAACGTGCAGGAGATGGCCCACTACGCCTTCGACCACGGGATCGTGCACTTCGACCTGGCGAACAACTACGGCCCGGCCTACGGAACCGCCGAGGAGAATTTCGGACGCCTGATGGAGCGTTCGTTCCGCCCCTACCGCGACGAAATGTTCATCGCCACCAAGGCCGGATACGACATGTGGCCGGGTCCCTACGGCAACTGGGGTTCGCGCAAATACCTCATGGCGAGCCTCGACCAGAGCCTCCGGCGCATGAAACTCGATTATGCGGACGTTTTCTATTCGCACCGCTACGACCCCGAAACGCCGCTCGAAGAGACGCTTCAGGCATTGGTCGACATCGTCCGCAGCGGCAAGGCACTCTACGCCGGGTTGTCGCGCTACCCGCTCGAAGCGGAGCGTTTCGCGTTCCGTTACCTGGCCGAGCGCGACGTGCCGTGCCTGCTTTTCCAGGACAAATACAACCTGTTCAACCGCGAACCCGAAACGTCGGGGGTGCTGTCGCTGGCCGCCGAATCGGGCTCGGGATTCGTGGCCTTCTCGCCGCTGGCGCAGGGACTATTGACGGGGCGTTACCTCAACGGCATTCCGCAGGATTCGCGCATGGCCGAGGGCCGCTCGCTGCGGAGCGACGTGCTGACCGACGCCATGCTGGCCCGCATCCGGGGGCTGAACGACCTGGCCCGCCGACGCGGCCAGACATTGGCTGAGATGGTGTTGGCATGGCTGTTGTCCGACAAGCGCGTCACGTCGGTCATCATCGGGGTCAGCTCGACGGCCCAGATTGCGGACAACCTGCGGGCGCTGGAAAACATGTCCTTTTCCAGCGAAGAACTGACCGAGATAGACGCCCTGTCGCGGGGATGATCCCGGAATGAAACAGAGAGGTCCGCTTTCCGATGAAAGCGGACCTCTTCACGTTACGACGGCAGGATTACTTTTCGGGTTTCTGCCCGATATAGAAAACGTATCCATAATCCGTTCCATGGGCGCGGTAGTGTTCGATCTCCTCCCGCATCAGCGTGGCCATTCGGACCGCTGCCGGGCTGTGGCCCTGCTCTTCCAGGAAATCGGGAATGCGCGCAGCCACCGCGGCGAAATAATTCTGCGTCCAGCAGTGCTGCGGCAGCACGAAATGCGCCAGCGGCACATAACCGGCCTTTTCGAGCATGCGCACCTTGGCCGCAGGGGTGTCGATGTCCGGGAAATTCTCCCGGATGTACGCCGTCTCCGGAAGCCGCGAGGGCGCGAGCCACGAGCACTCGGTGACAGCGATCACGCCCCCGGGTTTGAGAAACCGCCGCCATTCGGTGAGCCCCCGTTCGAAGCCGATGTTGTAGATCGACCCTTCGGCCCAGATGAGGTCCAGCTCTTCGTCGCCGAAGGCCAGTTCGTCCATCGACCCGACGAGCGCCGTGACCCGGTCGCCCAATCCCATGCGTTTCATCCGGGCGCGGAGCCCCTCGATCATCGCGGGCAGCAGGTCTACGGCCGTGATCGTGCCGTCGAGGTGCCGGGCAAGCACTTCGGTCTGCCGTCCCGTGCCGCAGCCGATGTCGGCGATGCGGAGTCCGGGACCGGTCGCGGGGAGGAACTCCAGGGCCCGGAGGGTTTGTTCGTCGCCGCCGGGACCCTGCCGGTCGAGGGCGCGGAAAAAGTCGGCGATAAGGTTGAAATCGAATTCGAAAATCGGTTCTTTATTTTCTTTGTTCATGATTCTGGATGTTTTGACCGTCCTGTCGGACGGCTGAAATAGGGTATATAAAAATACTGCCGGACAGACTTGTCCGGATGTGCAGAAAAAACGGAATCCATTTACGGCATGGACTCCTACGATGCCGAATCCTTTTTAAACATCCAATGGTTTTGGTCCCGCAAGATAGGTCTTTAAAACGGAACCGCCAAATCCGGACGCATGAAAACGCCGAACCCTCCGAGGAAGGTCCGGCGTTTCCGGTGAGGCGTCACCCGATGGGCGTCAGAACGAAATACCGACGCGTATACCGAAATTGTTGATGTTGTTGATCGAGTAGGTCAGCACATCGCCGCTGTTGGTGGCGTAGCTGTAATAGAGCGCCACGTGGAAGCCCAAACGATAGTCGGGACGCGGGAAGATCGACACGCCGATTTCCGGCGAAACGAAGAATCCCCACGTGTCGGTGTACTGTTTGATGACGTAGTAGTAAGACGACATTTCAGCGTAGCTGGCACCCAGCTTCAGGCCGGCATAGGGTTGGAATACACTGTCGGTAAGCCAGTTGTAACGTCCCGTAACGCCGAACGGCAGTTGAAACAGGGCGTGTTTCTGGTTGGTGGTCAGCGCCGAGCCGTCGCCCAGGTCGAGCGTCTGGCGCGAAATGCTTTGCAGGTTGGTCTGGTAGGAGATGAACGGACCCACGGTGATAGCCGGCGTCACGAAGTAGCCGCCTTCGAAGTTCATGCCCCAGCCCGAGGTCTTGTCGGCGAAATCGGCGCCCAGAGGCACGCCCACCTGCCAGTCGACATTGATGTAGGTGTTGGGGAATACCTGCGCCTTGCCCGGCAGGGCCGCGGCGAGCATAACGGCGCAGATAGCGATGGTTTTGAGGTATTTCGATGTTTTCATAATCGGACGATTTTTTTGCTGTTAAACTATTTTGCCAGATAAGGCGACTGCTCGAATGCCTGCTCGACGCCGGCGATCGTGCGCTGCTGGTTGAGTTCCGCATCGGAAGTCAGCAGACCGCCGATGAAGCTGTCCCACACGACGGGCAGTTTCTTGCCGGTCTCCTGATCGGCCTCGAGGTCCAGCATTTCCAGCAGCAGCGAACCGGCCGTATATCCGTAATAGACGCTATAAGGGTAGTGCCAGCCAACCCAGTCGCCCCAGTATCCGGGCGCCCAGTAGTAGGGGTAGTACCACCACCAGTAGGGATAGTCATAGCCGACGAAGTAGGTCACTTTCTCGACGTAGCTGAGCTGAATGCCCACGTTGGCGGCATCCTTGTCGTCGGTACGCGTATAACCCGCGCTGTTCATTTTGTCGACCACCGTTCCGATGATCTCCAGGGCGTCGGCGTCTTTCCAGTATTCGGTCTTGTCGCTGTTCCCGATCACCAGGATGCTGTCGGGAACATAGTAAGTGTCGATGGCGGCGAAATCGGTGTCGGTGTCGTGGGCGGTGTAGACCAGATAATCCCGGTGAAGGTCCGATGTCGAAGGCTCCTTCTGACACGCGCAGAACGCAACTGCAATGAGTGCGAACGCAAAGTAACGTAATTTTTTGACGTTCATGGTTGTTTAAATTTTTTTGGTTTGCTGTCCCGACCATCGTTTCAAATTCCGTTCCTCGCGCGAGGGTTTCCCGGAACAGAGCCCGAATTGTGTATAAAGAAACCGTTTTCCCTCTGCCGCATAACAAAAAAAGCGCCCGGAATCATTCGAAGATTCCGGAGCGCTTTCTCCAGCTAAGTATCAGTATGTTATTCCAAAGTTACGATTATGGGTTCAGCCCCAGGGCAGCCACATAGCCGTCATTCGGACGGCAATTCGCAAATTTGCAGTTCTCGAGGTAAATATCGAGGATGCGGCGTATCTCGGACTGATCGGGACGAGCCTCACGGATGAGCCCGTACTCGGAGCGGTCGGCTGCCAGAAAGTCGCAAATCTTCTGCCAGCCTTCGGGCATCGGCACGCTCACGAACGATCGCTGGGCGTCGAGCCGCTTGTAAGTCCAGAAAGTCCACCCGATGTTCATCTCGTCGAGCGCCTTGCGGAAATTCCCGACCCACTCGTCGGTATTCTCGCCGGTTTCGCCCATATACATCGGGCATTGCGACTTGTCGCGGAACGCCGCGAAGCCTTTGAGCGAATTGACCGAAGGGGGACACTTGTAAATGTGGCACGTGAAAACCAGATTGTCGTCGAAAGTCCAATTGTCATAAACTTTGAAGTTCGTGTTCCATTGCGCCCCGGCGAGAATCAGGATGTGACGGGGGTCCACCTCGCGAATGGCTTTCGCCGCACGGATCATCAACGGCTGGAGTTCGGCGTTCAACTCCTCCTTGTCTTCGAAATAGTGGGCGATCGGCTCGTTCATCAGGTCATAGCCGAGGATCGTGGGTTCATCCGCATAACGGGCCGCAATGCCGCGCCAGACGGCGATGAACCGTTCCTGCATCTCCGGACTGCGGAACAGCCACGGATAACCGTACGAATCGTCGATGTTGTCGCCGGTCTGCCCGCCCGGACAGTCGTGCATATCGAGAATCAACCGCAACCCGGCGTCACGACACCACTCTACAACGCGGTCCACGAGGGCAAATCCCTCCTCGGGATCATGCAGCCCGAGATACTCCTCCCCGGTGAAGAGCTTGTAATGGAACGGCAGCCGCACGGTCGTAGCTCCGGTCGAAGCGATGTAATCGATATCTTCGCGTGTGATGTAATTCTCGCGAAACGTACGCCAGAAACGCTCCATATAGGCAGGGCCGACCAGCTGGCACAGCCCTTCATGGATGCGGTGCGGCGAATTGGCGCTCTTGGGAAACTGAAAGAGGTATCCCTCCGGATTGAGCCAATGCCCGAGGTTCGTGCCCCGGATTTCGAAGCGCTCCCCGTTTCCGTCGACCAGATTCACACCGTCGGTACGTATGAAATCCGTCGGCCCGTCAGCCCGGTCGGCGCATGCCGCGCAGCACAGCACGGCAAGAGAGAGGGTGAGGTGTTTGAGAATAGCAGTCATTATTTCGTTTTGTAATAGTCCTGAAGTACGTAAAATGCTTGTTTGCGTTCCCCGCGGTCGGAGATAACCCCCTTGCGGTTGAACCCGTCCTGCGTCTGCGGCAGCAGCCGGCGTGCCGAGCGGAAATCCTTGAGCACCCAGGGCGAAATGCCCGATACCGGCGGCATCCGCTCCTCGATCATCCGCAGCGTCTTGCGATAGAGGTCGGCCTGATACTCCTCGGTCCATATCTCCGTGGCTTCACCGTGCCTGCCGTAAGGGGCGCCGCCGCCGAACTCCGAGATCATGACCGGTTTCTCGTAGTCGATCTCCCAGCGCACGCGGTCGATCTTTTCATTGGTCCCGTCGTACCAGCCCACATACTCGTTCAGGCTGATGATGTCGACATATTTGTTCATGTTATCCTGCACGGAGAGCACCTCGGGACTTTTATCGTTACGCTCCATGGCCATCGAGATCAGGCGCGTGGGATCCTTTTCACGGGCATAGGCGGCCAGCGACGACAGAAACCGGTCGCGGGCGTCGCCGTGGGGCGTCTCGTTGGCGATCGACCATATAATGACGTTGCAGCGGTTCTGGTCGCGCTCGATCATCTCGTCCAATTGGTTCAGGGCATTGGCATAAACATCCTCGCGCTCCCAGAGGATCGTCCAGTAAACCGGGATCTCGCTCCACACCAGCAGTCCCATTCGTTCGGCTTCGCGCACCATCTGTTCGTTGTGCGGATAGTGGGCCAGACGGACGTAATTGCACCCCAGTTCCCTGGCCCAATTGAGCAGCGTGCGGTCCTCCTCGACCTTGGCGATACGCCCGTTGCGGAATGCCGCCTCTTCGTGGATCGAAATGCCGCGCAGGAAGATCGGTTTTCCATTAAGCAGTATTTCACGACCGCGGGTCTCGATGGTGCGGAATCCGATCTCATCCTCCACCCGGTCATCGTCCGATGCAATCTCAACGGCATAGAGTTTAGGGGATTCGGGCGACCAGAGGCCGATCCGCGCGCGTTTCTCAAACCGCGCGATGCCGTCGGCGTCGGTCGTTCCCTGCAGGTCGATCTTCAGCTCGGGGATGGCGAGTCCGACACGTTGTCCGGCCTGTTTGCGGTTCATGCGCACGAAAGCCTCGACGGTATCGACCGTACCGGGTTTCAACCGTACGGTATAACTCTCGACAAAACGCTCGGGAACAGACACCAGCATCACGTCGCGCGTAACGCCGCCGTAATTGAACCAGTCACAGATGATGGTCGGCACCCGTTCGGGCAGCCGCTTGTTGTCCACAGCGACCACCAGCGTGTTCTCCCCGTCGCGAAGCAGGTCCGTCACATCGAAATTGAACGGCGTATAACCGCCTTCATGGTCGCCGACATGCTCCCCGTTCAGAAAGACATGGGTGAGGTAGTTCGAAGCTCCGAAATAGAGATAGTTCCGTTTTCCGGCCTCCCGGACAGCCGGAAATTTGTGGCGCATCCAGACCATCCCCTCGTAGTGGAAAAGCTGGTATACCTGCGTGTTCCAGTCGCCGGGAACGGCCATCACGGGCGAAAGGTCGAAGTCGTATTCTTTCCACGTAGTAACGTTGTCCACCTGCTTGTCTTTGAAAAATCCGTTGGGATCGGGCCGGCGACGGTAGTCGTAATAACCGGTTTCGAGCGGATCGGCAAAATAGTTCCAGTATCCGTTCAACGACTGGATTTCACGTCCGTAGACGTTCTGGATCAGCGGGTCGAGCCCTTCGGTGCGCTGCCCGTAGGAAAAAGAGGCCGATAGCAGGGCTGCCAGGATCAGTATTTTTTTCATGCGATCTATCGATTCTTAAGCTGTATTTTTTCGTTGGGTTCGAGCGTGGCGTAATATTCGCCCAGCGAGGTGATCTGCTCGTCGTCGCCGAAGAAGCGCGAGGTGATCAGGCCGATCATCGTCGGCGAAGCACATCCGAACCACGAGTAGCGGAACACCTCGTTCATTCCCTGGTAAGCCGGCAACAGCACCTTCATCTGATCGAGTACGCGGCTCTCGGTATAGCTGTTGTAGCCGTTGTTCTTGGCATTGTCGTCGCGCGGCGCAAACTCGGTGATCCAGATTTTCTTTCCGAATTTATTGTAAACATCGCGGATCACCGACTGATAATTCTGGGTCCCGATGCCTGCATACATGTGTACGGCTACATAGTCGCAGCGCAATCCCCGCAGCGCAACCCCGGCCATAAACTCATCGAGCCATGCCCGCGTGGGATACGACGGGGCCGGACTCACGAGTTTGATGCGGCTGTCGAGGTTTTGGCAAAGAAATTCCCACTTTTCGAGAGCGTCGGCGACACTCATGTTCGACTCCTCCTTCAGATCGGGTTCGTTGAATCCCAACACGTAGAAAACCCGGCCCTCTTCGTAGAGCTTGTTGATCTTGTCGCAGTTATCCTTGGTGACCGACGAAGCGCCCCAGAACATCGGCACGAACTCCGCGCCCTCGACCGTATTGCTGGGATCGAGCCCCCAGGTATAATACCAGTTGGCTTTCAGATCGACGAGCTTTTGTCCGAAATCCAGCGTGTTCGTACTTTGGCAAACGCCGCGTTTGGCCTTCGTGGCCCCCGTCGTTCCGCCTTCGGGTTTGTTGATGTCCTCGGGCAGGTCCGAGATCAGTTGCTCTTTGGTGCACGCCGTAACGGCGCACACCAGAGCAACGAGGATAAAGAGTATCTTTTTCATAATCAATCTTCTTATTCACGGTTAATTAGTTGATCTTCACAGCATCGTCACAACCGGTTTTCTGCAGTTTCGGAGCCGATGCCGCAGCGTCCCAGGTCCACACCGACGTGAAGTCGTAGCCGAGACTTTCGAACAACGCCTGTGTCGGTTCCTGCTCGATACCGTCCTGACCATAAGTATCGGTATCCAGCGCAACATAAGCCGCCGCATCGGCATAGGAGACATTCCAACGGTAATTGGACGTAGCGGTAATATCGCCCGACGCCGTACCGTAAATGGCAAACCCGCCGGTCTGAATCGTAGTAGCGATCACGGCGCAGCCGGTTGCCTTCGGAGCATTGCCATTCTTTACGTTCACGATACCGGCCGTATAGGAAGAGCCCTTCGGACCTCCCGTCACACGCGCCCCGTAGACCACGCAGCGCTCAACGTCACCCTTGACGGCAGCCGAGATTCCGGCTGCGGCAGCCGTACTGGAAGATGACACGCTGATCGCCTGCACCGATCCGCCGACATAGCAGTCGCGGACCGAACAACATACGCCGCCGATGCCGCCCACGGCATTTCCGCCGCTGACGCTTCCCGTAAAGGCACTCTTCTCGATGGTGATACCGCCGACGTAATCGCCGCTGACGGTTGCTCCCTGCAAAGCGCCGAAAATACCGCCGATCATATTCGAACCCTCGCCGGTCATCTTCACTTCGGCAGTCACCAGACATCCCTTAATAATATCTTTCGAATTTTGGTTCGTATTGGTTTTGCGCCCCAGGATACCGCCCAGCTTCGTGCCGGAAATCGAACCGGAAATCGAACCTTCGACCGTTGAATTGGACATCGTAACGCCGTTCGTACCCTTAATGACACCGACCAGACCTCCGGTTGCGAAATTCGAATTGGTGGTCATTGTGACATTCACATAACAGTTATCGATGACGGACGAACCCTGCGCCTGACCGGCAATGGCTCCGAAGCCCGTATCGCCTGACGACGCTCCCGACTCCGCCGACAGCGTACCCGTCACGGCCACTCCTTCGACATGTCCGTCGAGCAGATTGGCCACGGCCCCGCAGGCACTCTTGCCGGCAGCGATATTCACACCGGAGAATTTCACGTTCTCAACCGTACCCGTAAGTGTCGCAACGAAAGGAGCTGTCAGCCCTCCGACCGTATGTCCGCCGCCGTCGAGCGAGCCCGAGAACGCAGGAATAGTCTCCCAGTTCGAAACGGCGATGTCCTCCGTCAGTTTCACATGAGCCGCAGGATAGGTGTGCAGCGTCGCAGTGAACTGATCGGCATCGACCACCACGTAAGGATCGCCCTCGATGCCCGAACCGCTTTCGTACATATTCTTCGACGAAACCGCAATGGTGTGCACCGTCGAAGTCACCCGGTCACCGAGCGCCACGCGGAACGTAACGTCGCCGCCGGAGAAATCGTCCTCTTTGGTGACGGTGAAATTCCCCGAAGCATCGTCATAACTCCACGACGTGCCGGTCGTACCCGGATCGAAAGTCACCGTCGCGCCCTTGGTCACGAGTCCCAGCGACTCGGTGGCCGAATCCGTACCCATCGTGATATTCACGGCTGCGGGGACCGTACCGAACTCGATCACCCGGGCATCCCTGCCCGTACCCGAAGCGACTGCTGCGGCAACGAAATTTTCACCTTTGACCGTGACGGCCGTAACATCAGCCGAGAGCGATGCTTCGCTGGCAGCCGCCAGCGCCGAAACGTAATTACGGCCCGTGACACTGCCGTCGAGCGTCAGGTTCGTGACCTCGGCACCCGCACCGACACGGGCGAAAAGGGCGACATAATCCTCCGTCGGACGGTCGAGCGCCAGCGTGACCTTGCGGCCGTTGCCGTCGAGCGAACCCGAGAAAGGCTGCGCCTCGGTGCCGACGGGCGTCCAGTTATTGTCGAGAACGATATCCGAAGTGAGGCGGAAAGCCTTATCGAAACCGTAGCCGATCTTTTCGAGTTCTGCGGCAGAGGTAATCTCATAGGGAGCGTCGGCCGTACCTTCACCGGCGGCGAAAGCGCTGACGCGGATTTTGCGCACCTGCGGTGCACGGGCGCCGAACGAGGCGGTCAGTTCCACCTCGCCGCCGAGGAAATTGGCGGCAGGGGTCAGCGTGACGCTTCCCTCGCCGGTGGCGGGATCCGAAATGACGTTGACGCGCAGTCCGTCGGGTGTCGTTCCCGATTCGACAATCGCGGCCATCGTCGGGCTGACGGTGAAGGCAATGGTCTTGGGAGCAGTCAGCCCGGCAAGCGGCGTCTGGTCGATCTCGAATTCGATCGATCCCGAGGGATCCACGTCTTCCAGCACGGCGATCTCGACGCTCGAAAGGTAGGTTTTGGCCCGGTACTCGATGTTGAGCTGCAGGAACGAAGTTTCGAGCAGCAGGGGTGTGCCTTTGACGACGATCGTCGCTTCACCCGCACCCGACACGAGCGCTACCTCCTGCGCGTCGATGCGCAGGCCGTTGGTTTCAGGAGCACTGATGCGTGCCGTGCCGCCCTTGGCGTTCTCGTAAGGAATCTTTATGCGGCAGAGGTCGTTCGCTTCGACACCCTGCACGTAGCTGCCTTCAGCGAGGCAGTTGGCCGTGTCGATAACCAGCTCGTCGAGGTAGTAGGACGCAGTGTCGTCGTCCGAACATCCCGCGGCCAGTACGACGGCACAAAGGATATAAAGCAGTTTTTTCATAATGGCATTCGGTTTTGCGGGTTAATCCTTCGACCAGATCCACTCGATCGGATCGTTGTTCGACTCGGTCTCCTTGGTTCGCAGCAACAGCTGGCGCAGCGACAGTTTGCCGTCGATGGTCGACCACATGAGGACTTTCATATGGGTCTCCGAGATGGCCCGAACCTCATACTGCGTATTCCAGCCGCAGAAATAGAAGAGGTAACCGCCGTGACCGGCATTGGTCGGCGGGAAAGAGATGTAATAGCGTCCTCCCGTCTGCGAAAGGCTCCAGCCCATGTTTGAAGGCGGCGTACAGGTGACGATGTAGTCGTTCGTCGGAGCCAGGTTATAGGCCGTCGCACTCCATGCCCCGTCGTTGTAAAGCTCCATGGCGGGCGTCATGTTGTTCAGCGTCGAGCTCTTGCCGTTGTTCACGTAGTTGTATGCCTGCCCGCGTTCGCTGTTGAGGATGAATGTCGCCTCGTCGTCGTAAACCTCGCAGCCGGCCTTTCCGTTCGGGCTGACGCCCCACCAGCGGTCGCTGATGTTCTCGGGATTGAACAGGCCGATATGGTCCTGCCGTTCGGCATCGAGCATCCAGGTCTTACCCGCTCCGCCGATCTCCCCGGCAATGTAGGTGTACATCGGGTCGTTCAGCAGGAAAAGGTTTTCCGTCGTCACGGAGAGTTTCACCGAAACGTCGTTCGTCCGGCCATTGTCGCCGTAGGCCTTCAGCGAGATCGTATAATCGCCCGGGAAAGGATATTCGGCCGTTACCGAATTGACTCCCGAGGCCGTATTGCCGTTACCGAGGTCCCAGAACCCGATCACGTCGGTGCGGTTCGTGCGCAGCAGGTAGGTGTTCTGCACCTCGCCCGGCGTCACGACGATCTTCAGGTCGGAGACACGTCCGTCGGGCAGTTCGGGACGCTCGTCGATCGTGCACCCCACGGCCGCGAGCGCGATGGTCAGTATACTGATTATCTTTTTCATAAAAGTTCGTTTTGATGGTTAGTAGCCAGGATTCTGTACCAGCGAATTGCGCGACTGCGTGATCTCGTACTGCGGGATCGGCAGCAGGCCGCGGCGCGTTTTGTTCCACGTAACGGCGAATTCGCCCTCCTCGCCGTTGGTCAGCACGTTGGCGGCATAGGTGTCGCCCTGACGCAGGATGTCCCAGTAACGGTGCCCTTCGAGAGCCAGTTCGAGCAGACGTTCATCGAGAATCTTATTCAGCGTCAACTCTCCGGCATTGCCGGCCGATCCGGCTCCCAGCGCACGCTCGCGCACCTTGGCGTAATACTCGAACGCCTTGCTCTGCGAGCCGTAGCGGAACTCCATTTCGGCAGCCATCAGCAGCACGTCCGTCCAGCGGATCGAGGGATAATTGTTCGGATAGTTCAGCTCACGCGAACCCGACGAGGCATTGTTGGCCGTCAGCGGCGTGAACTTGCGACAGAAATAGCCCGTATTCTGGAATCCTTCCGTGTACTTCAGTCCTTCGCCGTCGTTATCGCCCTCGGCGGCATTGGCATTGATAAGCGTCGCCCAGCGCCGCGGATCGGCGGGATCATAGGCATTGAAGAGGCGCTCAGCCACCGGAGCGAACGACCAACCGGCGGCATAGGGCGAACCTATGTCGCGGATACCCCACAGGATTACGGCCTGATTGCCCATGCAACCTTCGCGGTTACTCCAGTCACCCCACTTCGAGAGCGCCGAATACTGAATGGTGAAGACCTCTTCCGAACTATTCTTGTTCGAGACGTTCCAGAGCGGGGAGACGCCGCTGGCCGCATCTTTCGCATAGGCATTGGCCAGGAACGAATAGTTGCCGCTGTCGGCCACCTCCTCGATCATGCGGATCATCTCCGCCGCGGACACCCCGGGCAACTCCTGCTGACCGTAGTATCCCGTATAGTAGAGCCATACGCGGCAAAGCAGCGCTTTGGCGGCATCGAGCGTGGCGCGGCCCTTGTCCGCAGCGTCGAATCGGTTGGCAGCTTCGGCCATCGCAGGAGAGCCGTCGGCACGCGTCATTTCGATCGCCGCCATCAGGTCGTCGGCAATCTGCTCGTAGATGACCGCCGGCTCGGCCTGCTTCTGGGCATAGTCGGCCGGAGTGAGCGGTTTAAGGATCAGCGGCACATTGCCGAACAGGCGTACAAGATCGAAATAGTAGTAAGCGCGCAGGAAATGTCCTTCGGCCTTATACATCGCACGCAAGTCTTCATCGTTGAACACGGCGCCGTCGATCTTCTCGAAAAACTTGTTGCAGCGGTAGATGCCGGTGTAGTACTTGTGCCACAGGGCCTCGGGATAGAGGTCCGAAACCAGCATCGTGAAGCGGTCGAGACGGCTGGTCTGCACGGCGTCGTTGGCATTGGCGCCTCCGGCGTAGCAGCAGTCGCCGAGAATTTCGCTGACCACCTCGAACGCGCAGTTCTGCGCACCGCCGCCGACGGCTTTCGGGGCACTCCATGTCAGCACGTTGTAGGCCGAAGTGAGCGACTGATACATGTCGGTCTCCTTCTTGTAGAAATTATCCTCCACATCGTTCATCGGCGGGGTGAGGTCGAGCAGCGAGTTGCAGGCCGGACCTCCCAGGCACATCAGGCCTGCGGCGGCGATCGAATAAATTTTAATATGTTTCATAACGCTTGTTTTTCAGGTTAGAAGGTGAGATTCAAGCCGACTGACACGGTGCGCGGACGGGGATAAACACCCCGGTCGATGCCCGATCCGAGGATCGATCCGCCGTTACCCACTTCGGGATCGTAACCGTCGTACTTCGTGAATGTAAAGGCATTGTCGACCGATGCGAAGACACGCACTTTGCGCAGGTAGTACTTCTCGGGAATATTGACCGTATAGCCGAGCGTGATGTTGCGAATACGCCAGAAATCCCCGTCTTTGAGGTAGAAATCAGACGGGCGCGTCCAGTTGAGGTTCGTATCGGAGGAGGCTACGCGGGGAACCGAATTCGACGTTCCTTCGCCGTGCCAGCGGTCGAGCACCCAGGCTCCGTAGTTGCTCATCGTCAGGTCGGGACGACGCAGTACGCTGAAAATCTTGTTGCCGGCCTGTCCCGCCGAGGTGATGCCCAGGTCGAATCCATAGGCGCTGACGTTGATATTCAAACCAAAAGTAACCGTCGGGAAAGGATTGCCCAAATCCACACGGTCGTTGTCGTCGATCGTGCCGTTATCATCCGTGTCCTGATACCGGAAATCGCCGGGGCGGGCGTCAGGCTGGATCTGCACGCCTTTGGAGTTGACCCACGCATCGATCTCATCCTGATTCTGGAAGATGCCCAGCGTCTTATAGCCCCAAAAATACGACATGGCGTGTCCGGCCTCCATGCGGGTTACGGCACCCGTAATACCCTGCACGGTCGCACCCGTAACGTACCCGGTATCGGTTCCGACATAGGTGACTCTATTTTTATTATAGGAGATGTTGCCGTTCACGGCGATATTCCATTTGCCGAACTGGCGCTGGAAATCCACGGCGAACTCGACACCCGAGTTCTTCACATTGCCGGCATTGGCCGTCGGGAACGAGTTTCCCAACATCAGCGGAATGGGTATCGTGACGAGCAGGTCCTTGGTCTTTTTGACATAATAATCGAACGTAAGCCCGAGGCAGCCGAAAAGCCGCACGTCGAGACCGAGGTCCGTCTGTTCGGAGGTCTCCCACCTCAGGTCGGGATTGGCCAATTTGGTCGGGGCCGCACCCACCGCAAGATTCCCGTTCACATCCTGCGCCCCGAAAGAATAGCCGAGGCCATAGGTCGAAATGGTTGCCAGATAGGCGAAATCACCGATATTCTCGTTACCGTTCTGTCCCCACGAAGCTCGGAGTTTCAGCGCGTCGAGCCAACGCACGTCGCGCAGAAAACTTTCGTTGGCGACATTCCAGCCCACAGATACCGAAGGAAATGTACCGAAACGATTGTTAGGCCCGAAACGCGACGAACCGTCACGGCGAACGGTAGCCGTCATCATGTAACGGTTGTCGTAAGCGTAGTTGACGCGGCCGAAGAACGATACGATAGCCGATGGGTTGCCCGGACCACCGCTGGCCGAAGCCGACGAATTGGTCGCCATCGAGATATAAGCGTGCTCCTCGTCATCGATTTTCAGGTCGTTACGGCTGGCACTCAGCGAAAGGGTGCTGCGCTGAAGCAGCGAAGCGCCGAGCATGGCCGACACTTCATGCCGTTCGTCATAGGTATGCCCCCAGGTGAGATAGCCTTCGTAATTGAAGCGGCGGTTCTGGTCGTAGCTCTGCGAGGCGCCGTTAGCCGATGTGTTTCCGGTCGTCGAGTTGAGTTTATACATCGGGGTATAGCCGAATCCGTCGGTCCAGGTGATGTCGGCGCCGGCCGAACCCCGGAGACGGAAGTCCTTCAGGAATTTGAGTTCTGCGAAAACGCTTCCTTTCATCGTGGTATAAAGCGTACGCCCGTTTGAATAATGGATGCGCGCCACGGGATTCACGACCTCCTGCGACACGTATTTCGAGACACCGAACCCACCGTAGAGCTCATCGGTCTGGTAGGGATCGTAAACCGGGGTGAGCGGGTCCATGCTCAGGGCTCCGACCAGCGGTCCGGCCGTCGAGGAGTTCTGCGTCACGGACTGTTTTTTGACATGGCTCACCACGACATTCTCGCCGACCGTCAGTGCATCATTGCGCAGCAATTTGTGTTCGGCAGCAAGATTGATCGTATAGCGTTTGAAATTCGACTTGCCCTTGGCCAGGATGCCGTCCTGATTCAGGTACGCGGCCGACCCGTTGAACGACGAACGGGCAGTACCGGCCGATACGCGCACGTTGTGGCGCTGTACGCCCGCATTGCGGTTGAGAATAGCCTCCTGCCAGTCGGTTCCCTGATGGAAGGAAGCGATCTGCTCGTCAGTAAAAGGAAGCGTCGCGCCCGAATTGGCCGCAGCCTCGTTCTGGATAATGGCGTATTCGCGGGCATTCAGCACATCGATCTTACGGGCGATGTTCTGGATACCGTACGAAAAGTCGTAGTTGACGCTCCATTGTCCGTCCTTGCTGCGCCGCGTCGTGATCAGGACGACACCGTTGCCGCCGCGGGCTCCGTAAATGGCCGAGGCAGCGGCATCTTTCAGCACCTCGATCGATTCGATATCACCCGGATTGAGATACTCGATGCCCGAAACGGCCATTCCGTCGACAATGTAAATCGGTGTCGCCGTGCCGTTGGAGCCGATACCGCGGATGTAAATCTGTACGTCCGATCCGGGTTGTCCGGAGTTCGAAACGACCTGCACGCCGGCTGTTTTCCCGGCCAGCGCGTCATCGGCACGCATGATGCCCGTCGTTTCGAGGGCCGAACCCTTGACCGACGAGATGGCTCCCGTCACAAGACTCTTCTTCTGAACGCCGTAACCCACGACCACCACCTCGTCGACCAGTTGCGTATCGCTCTCCAAACGCACGTCGATCTCCATGCGGTTGTGTACGGCAACCTCTTGCGTTTTGTATCCGAGGAAGCTGAATACCAGCACATCGGACTTCGACGCACGGATCGTATAAGCGCCCTTCATATCGGTCGAAGTTCCGGTCGTAGTACCTTTGACAATGACCGCCACACCGGCGATACCCTCCCCCGACGCATCCGTCACGATACCCGAAACAGAGCTTTGGGACTGTGCCGATCCCGGCAACAGGAACAACATGCCGGCCAAAGCCAGCAGCATCCTGCGCAACCCCGGGAGAACGGCTCTTCCGTGTAGATTTTCACTCATAGAAATTGGATTTTAGGTTAGCTATTTGAATTATTTTAAAAATAGTTCTTGCCCAAAAGTAAAATTTCAATGAATGAATTTGAATTTTTCAGCCCCTACAAAACTACGACACAGCAGATTCTCCGAGTCATCCAAATCCCTACAAATACACCTTCAATATATTTATTATCAATGCGTTTATTATCCAAATCCCCGTTTCATGGCGCATACGACATTCCTGTAATTTCACGCAGATTCATTTTTCTTAATATATTTAATATATTTGTAAAAAGAAAACGCTTCCGAACGATGGTCCGACCGACTTTTACCCCGCTACGTCTGCTGTTGCTGGCCGTCCTGGCAGTTTTGGCAGAAGATACCGCCGGTGCAATCCGCTGCGGTCTGCGACATGTGGAACGCTTTGCACAGAACACAGAGCCCGTGGCCCATACGCAGGTGTGGGACATAACGGCCGACGGAGGGGACGGCTGCCGGATTTTTTTCGCAACCAACGACGGGCTTTGCGTCTACGACGGTATCCGCTGGAGCAATTACCGTCCCGAAGGAAACTCCGTACTCCGAGCCCTGCGCTACGACGCCGAAACAGGCAGGCTCTATACGGCCGGGGTCAACGAATTCGGATACTGGGTGCGTGATGACTATGGCCGGCTCGCCTACACATCGTTATACCGGAACCCCGAATTCCGCTCCCGGAGCAATGATTTCTGGCGGATCGCACTCGAAACCCATTCGGGACGGGTCTACTTCCAATGCCGCGAAAAAATCTGCATCTACGATCTGCTGTCGGGTTCGATCCGGGAACTGCAGCCGCAGGATGCTTTCCGGTATATGTACGAAGTCGGCGGACACATCTATTTTCAGGACGGCGCCACCCTTTGCCGCCTGGGTGACGACCTGAGCCGTGAGGCTGTCTGCAACGTCCCGAGCCGCATCATCAACCTCGTTCCGGGCCGTAACGGCGAATTGCTGGCGGCAGTGGAGCATGCCGGCATGTTCTCCATCGACAACGAAGGACGCGTCGCCCCGCTCAATGCCGCGACCAACGCCCTGCTGGCGGATGCCAAGATCATGTGCTGCCGGCGCTACAACAACGAACTGCTGCTGGTCGGGACCACCCGCCAAGGGCTGTTTCTGATAAACAACGACGGCTCGGCCGACCACTCGATATCCTATGGCCGTCAGCTCGACAATTCCACGATCCTGAGCGCCGCGGCGGACGAGCGCGGCAACATCTGGCTCGGATTGGATTCAGGAGTAGCCTCCATAGACAACAGCACGAAGGATTATTATTTCACCGATACGCGGTTAGGGCAGGTGCACGGCGTGCTCGGACTCGATGACGGCCGGATGCTCGTGGGTTCGAACAAAGGACTTTTCCTGCTGGACAACGGCGGTTCACTGAGCCTGATCCCGGGCAGCACGGGTTCGGTGTGGGAACTGGACAAAATCGACGGCCTGATCTATGTACTTCACGATCTGGGGCTCTTCCGGCTGACAGAGGGGCTGCAGCTCACGCCGGTCGTCACGGGAAGCGGCGTTTACTCGCTGCGCCGGTGCCGGAACGACCGGCGCTTCTACATCATGAGCACCTATTCGGGCATTAGCCTGTTGCGATATACCGACGAGGGATTACAGCCCATATCCCGGATCGCCGATTACAGCGGGTTCACACGCAACATCCGCATCGACGAGAAAGACCGTATCTGGGTCACGGTGCTCGGCGTGGGATTCGTGCGGCTGACGCTCTCCGAGGACAAATGTCGCGTCATCGAAGCCCGCAACTACGATCTGGCGGCCGGACAGGACAAAGACGTGTTTTCGACACGTATCGACCAGGAGTTGATCCTGTGCTGTGACGACCGGGCTTACCGCATCGATTACGTCACCGACTCGCTCGTACGCGCTCCCGGCGCCGAACAGATCCTCGGACTATGCGGCCGGGGGGGGGTGAAAAGCATTGTACAACAGGACAATCGTTTCTGGTATGTGGCGGCTGACGGGACGGGCTATGTCGAACGGACAGGCAATTCCCTGAGCCGCTGTGCGGGCATTCTCGAGCAGGCCACCAAAGAACGGATTTCGAGCGAATTCCGGGCGATCGGCACCGCCGAGGCCATCGGATTCCGGAACGGCATCGGATTCTCCTACGGCGGCAGCGCTCCGATGCTGCCCATCGAAATCGGCATGGTGGCGGCACAGGGTCCTAATAAGACGTGCTATCACCGCCTCGGCGATCCTGTGTTCGAAATTCCCGCATCGATGAACACGCTGCGCATCTGGCCGATCCGTCTTCCGCCGGGACGGCAGATCGAATACCGCATCGCATCGCTGGCCCCCGACTGGCAGATCGTGCGCATCGACGAATATCTGCAGGTCCCGGCACTGCCGCACGGCCGCCACCTCGTCGAACTGCGCGCCCCGGGCGCCGCCGACCCGTCGGACATCCGGCAGGTCGAGGTCTGGGTACGTCCGCCATGGTATATTTCGTGGCCGATGATCCTCCTCTACGTGCTGGTCGTCGCACTGCTGCTTGCCGGAGTGCGGAGCTACTACATCCGCAAAAACCGCTTGGCCCAGGAGGAGGTTCTCCGCCGGGAAAAGGAGCGCCGGAAAAAGGAACTGGAACAGCTCGAACGGGAAAACCTGCTTAAGGAGAAGCGGATTTCGGAACTGGAACGCGAGAAACTGAAGATCGACCTGCGCAATAAGGACAAACGGCTGGCAAATATCACGATGAACAGCATCCGCCGCAACAACATGCTCAACGAACTGAAAAGCGAGGTTTCGGAGCTGATGACGGTCGAGGGCCCGGGCCGGATCAAGGCGATCGTAGGCCGAATCATCCGCCAGATCAACACCCAGCTCAAAGATGACAGCGATTGGCAGTTATCGGAAAACTATTTCAATACGATCTACGACGGCCTGCTGGACCGGCTCCGGGCCAATTACCCGTCGCTTTCACAGACCGACCTGCGGCTGTGCGTCTACATTAAACTGAACCTGTCGACCAAGGAGACCGCCGAACTGATGAACATTTCGCCGCGCAGCGTGGAAATGGCCCGCTACCGGCTGCGCAAGAAGTTGGGACTCGGGTCCAACGACAATATCGGGTCCATCCTCCGGTAACAGATATACCGAACCCCTTGCTGCCGATGGCGCAGACCAGGCCGCACTCCGTCGGTATTTTCACCTTTCCGGGGAAATTTATTCCCCAGGCCGGTCTATCCTGCGTACAATATGTTACCTTTGTATGTTACTGAGCGCATAATATCATTGAATATGAGCCGATATGACAATTGCTCCCGCGAGGAGCTGATTCGCCGGATCGAGGAACTCGAACGGCAACAGGGAGCGGAAACCAAAGCCCCGGCACGGTTCCGGGAGCGGTTCGCCCGTGAAATTCTCGACTCGATCCCCGATATGCTGACCGTGCTCGACCGGCGCGGAACCCTCGTCGAACTGGTCTCCGCCGAGGGTTCCAACCACGTCGGAGTCTCGAGCAGCGATTTCATCGGCCAGGACATTCAGGCGGTGCTCTCCCCCGAGGCGTGCCGCAATGTGCGCAACAACCTCGACAACGTCTTCGCCACGGGCCACGGCTCGGCGTCGCACCACGACATCACGCTCGACGGCGAGACCCGCAACTACGAAAACCGCATCTTCCCGCTCGACAGCGAGCATGCGCTCTGCATCTGCCGCGACATCACCGAGACCGAGACGGCGAAATACGAGCTGGAGATGGTCAAATATGCCCTGAACAACGTCGAGGAGGAGATTTACGCCTGCGACCTGGACGGCACGATGGAGTATGCCAACGAACAGTACCGCGTGCACCACGGCATCACGGACGAGTTGTCCGCACACAAAGTCTACGATTTCTGGTCGTTCCGGGGCACGAAAGCCCAGTGGGAGGAGCGGCTCCGGAAAATCCGCCGCGACAACGGCGCGCACAAATACACGGTGCGTTTCAAAAACGACCAGGGGAATGTCGTGGCCTGGGACGTGGTGGCCTACATCATCTACGACCATTTCAAAGAGCGCGAGATCGTCTGGTTCTTCGGCCGCGACGTGACGCTGCGCATCCAGCACGAGAACAAGGTCAAAGAGATGAACTCGATCCTCGACAGCATCCTGAACAACATTCCGGTCTACCTTTTCGTCAAAGACCCCGGCAACGAATTCCGCTACCTCTACTGGAACCGCGCGTTCGAGGAGCATTCGGGCATTCCGGCCGAACGGGCGCTGGGGCACACCGACCTGGAGATCTTCCCCAATCCGAAGGATGCCGAGCATTTCCGCCGCGACGACCTCGAGTTGCTGCGCACGGGCGAGCGCGTGACCTTCGTCGAAGAGTATGTCAACACCGCGGGTGAGACGCGCATCGTCAACACCTCCAAATCGCTGGTCCCGGTCGAGAACCGCCTGCCGCTGATCATCGGCGTATCGTGGGACATCACCGACGAGAAAAACGCCGAGCTGGAGATCGTCGAGGCACGCATCCGCGCCGAGGAGTCGGACAAACTCAAATCGACTTTCCTGGCCAACATGAGCCACGAGATACGCACACCGCTCAACGCCATCGTGGGATTTGCCAAGCTGATCGGCTCGGCCGAGACCGAGGAGGAGAAACAGCAGTTCGCCGAGATCATCGACACCAATTCCGAACTGCTGCTGCAACTGATAAACGACATCCTCGACATTTCGAAAATCGAGGCCGGAACCCTCGAATTCCGGTTCAAGCCGATAAACCTCAACGACCTGTGCCGCTCGGAGTTCGAGGTGCACAAGACCCGCGTGAAGCCCGGCGTAGAGCTCGTTTTCGAGGAGAAATACGACGACGTGCAGATCGTCTGCGACCAGAACCGTCTCGCGCAGGTCATCACCAACCTGCTGAACAACGCCGCGAAATTCACCGAACACGGCTCGATCCGCTTCGGCTTCGACCTGAAGAACGACCGGGTGGAGTTCTATGTCGAGGATACGGGCGTGGGCATCCCCGAAGAGAAGGTCCGCGACGTCTTCGACCGTTTCGTCAAGCTCAACGACTTCGCCGCCGGGACCGGACTGGGGCTGGCCATTTCGAAAATGATCGTCGAGCGCATGGACGGCACGATCGGCGTCGACTCCGAGGTGGGAAAAGGCACCCGTTTCCACTTCTCGATCCCGGTCGCACCGCGGGATTTGCCGGGTATAGACGGCTGCACGCCGGATGCAGCAGGGCAGCAGGGCCGGTGGACGCTGCTCGTCGCGGAGGATTCGGACATGAATTTCAGGCTGATCGAGGCGGTGCTGGGCCAGCGTTTCAGACTGGTGCGCGCCGTTACCGGAGCGGAAGCCGTGGAGCAGTTCGCCAACGTGCATCCCGACGCCGTGCTGATGGATGTCCGGATGCCGGTGATGGGCGGACTGGAGGCTACGCGGCAAATCCGCAAAATGTCGCCCGACGTTCCCATAATCGCCATGTCGGCCTACTCCTACGGCAACGAACCGGAATTGGCCCGGGAAGCCGGATGCAACGATTTCCTGACCAAACCCCTGTCGCAGTATTCGCTCAACAAGATACTGAACGCCGCCCTCGTCGACCTGAAACGAAAATAGGCATGAAAAAACCCGCACACTTTCGGTATGCGGGTTTTTCAGGTGTATGCGCCCCGGTTTAGCGGTACCGGTGCGAGATGAGGGTCATAAACTCCTCGCGGGTCCGCTGGCTCGACAGGAAAACGCCCGTGAAAGCCGAAGTCGTGGTCGCCGACTGCTGCTTCTCGATGCCGCGCATCTGCATGCACATGTGGCTGGCCTCGATCACCACGGCCACGCCCATCGGGTTGAGGGCCTCCTGGATGCAATCGCGGATCTGCACCGTCAGCCGCTCCTGCACCTGCAGGCGGCGGGCGAAGCACTCCACCACGCGGGCCACTTTCGAGAGGCCCGTGATGTAGCCGTTGGGGATATAGGCCACATGGGCCTTGCCGTAGAAGGGCAGCATGTGGTGTTCGCACAGCGAGTAAAGCTCGATGTCTTTGACCAGCACCATCTGCCTGTATTCTTCGCGGAACGTCGCCGAGCGGATGATCTCGAGCGGGTTTTCGTCGTAACCTTTCGTCAGGAACGACATGGCCTTGGCCACGCGTTCGGGGGTTTTCAGCAGCCCTTCGCGCGCGGGGTCTTCTCCCAGCAGGCGCAGGATCTCCGCGTAGTGGAGCTTCAGCGCCTCGATGGTCGCAGGATCGAAACGCTCCTCCTTGTCGTAATTCTTCATTTCCATAGGGCGCAAAGATAACGATTTATTCTTTCATTATTTCATCCATCACCCGCGAAGTTCGCGCCGCGGAGATTCCCGTGGAGGGGCACACGCCCTCGCCGCGCAGCTCCCGGACGATGGTTTCGATTAGCGGACCCTGAATATGCTCCGGAGATGCGATTTCGAAGCGTTCGACACCCCGCGCCGTCACCAGTTCGACCGGCGTGAAGTCGAACGTGCTGAAACGCACCGATCCCTTGCGGCCCGTGACGACCACCGAATCCTCCGCTGCGGAGGGCGGGGCGACGAAGCACCACGCCCCCGTGCCGGGGAGTCCCGAACCGAACCGGAACGACGCCGTAACGGTGTCCGCCACGTCGTAAAAACCCCCGCGGTTGGCCTTGTGCCCCCGGGCGTCGGCGATCTCCCCGAGCAGGAAATCGAGGATGTCGAGCGTATGGGGCGCCATGTCGTAAAAATAACCCTCCCCGCCGACCTCGCGGCGCAGCCGCCACGGAAGACGGGCCGGATCACGGTCCCCGGGGCTTTCCGGACGGAAATAGCGCACCTCGACGCTCAGCGGATCGCCGACGGCCCCGCTGTCGAGAAGTTCCTTCACCTTCAGGAAATAGGGCAGCGCCCGGCGGTAGTAGGCGACGAAAAGTTTCTGCCCCGAGCGTTCCGCCGCGGCGATCATGTCGAGGCACTCCGCATGGTTCATCGCCATCGGCTTCTCGACATAGACCGGTTTTCCGGCGGCCAGCACCTTCAGGGCGAGTTCCCGGTGGCTGTCGGGCGGGGTTGCGACGTAAACGATGTCCACGCCGGGATCGGCGATCAACGCGTCGGCATCGGTATAACTCCTCGGCACGCCGTGCCGGCGGGCGAAATCGGCGGCCTTGGCGGCGTCGCGGCGCATGACGGCCGCGAGGGCGGAATGCGGGGTCTTGTACATCGGCGGGCCGCTCTTACGTTCGCAGACGTCGCCGCAGCCCAGAATTCCCCAGTTGACGTTTTTCATACGGCTATTTTTCGATTGAACGGAGGAATTCGGCCAGCTTGCGCACGGCGCGGGCGCGGTGCGAAACGGCATTTTTCTCATCGGTGGTCATCTCGGCGAACGTCTTCGCATAGCCGTCGGGGATGAACAGCGGGTCGTAGCCAAACCCCTCGTGCCCCGTCTCGCGGTCGATGATCCGGCCCTCGACGACGCCTTCGAAAAGGTGCTCCTCGCCCCCGAGAATCAGCGATACGACCGTGCGGAAACGCGCCCGGCGGTTCTCCGCGCCTTCGAGGTTTTTCAGCAGCAGGCGGTTATTGGCCCCAAAATCGTGGCCGTCGGTGGCGTAGCGGGCCGAATGCACGCCCGGGGCGCCGCCCAGCGCCTCGACCTCCAACCCGGTGTCATCGGCGAAGCAGTCGAGCCCGGTGCGGCCGTGGAGGTAGTGCGATTTCTGCGAGGCGTTGCCTTCGAGGGTCTCCTGCTCCTCGGGAATGTCCTCCGTGACGCCGCAGTCGCGGGGCGTCAGCAGGGTGAAGGCGTCGCCCAGCACAGCCTGCACTTCGGAGAGCTTGTGGGCGTTATTCGTGGCGAAAACAATCTTCATAGGGTGAAATTTTTCGTAAAAATAGTTATTTTTCCGCAATCCCCGAAGCGGCCGCTTCCCGGACCGCCCGGACAAACTCATAGTGTTCGTAACGGCCGCGGACAACCCCGCCGCCAAGCACGTAGAAATCGTCGCAGATGCCGTCCAACTCCGCCAGCCGTGCGGCGACGAGCACCGTGCGGCCCTCCGAGCCGAGTTGCAGGATCAGTTGGCGGAGCATGAAGGCGCTCTCGACATCGAGTCCGCGAAAGGGCTCGTCGAGCAGCAGGACCCGTTTGGGATTCAGCAACAGCAGGACCAGCGCCAGCCGTTTCCGCTCCGCTGCGGGAAGCGCCGCGGCCTCCGCGTCGAGCGGTACGGGCAGGCGGCGGAGCATAGCCGCGGGATTCGATCCGGGGTTGTAACGGACCGCGAGGTCGAGACAGTCGCGCGCCGTCAGTCCGGGCCAGAAGCGAGGTTCCGCCTCCGCAAAACCCACGTCGCACCGCCGCAGGGGATGCCCGCCGGCGGTGATGCGCCCCGCGTCGGGGACCATAAGTCCGTACAATGCCTGCAACAGCGCGCTCCGTCCTTCGCCCGCAATGCCGTGGACTGCATTCGCCGGGAGGTGCATCGTCACGCCGTCGAGAAGCGTCCGCTCCCCGTCGCAAATCCGGAGGGCGTCAATCGTAATCATACAGGTAGCGGTTGAGGTTGCGTTCGGCCCGGAGCAGGTAACTCACCACAAGGCAAAGGCTGAGGGGCAGCAGAGGCGGGAGGAGAAATCCCGCGGCTCCCAGCCGGGCGGCCAGCGGCCAGCGCGGGGATTCGTCCGCCGGATCGTAGCGGGCGTATTTGGCCGCGACGAAATAGAGCAGCGCGAGCGCCGACAACGGAGCCCATGCCGCGGCCATCCAGGCCGAACGGGGTTGTGCGAGGAGGGCCAGCGCGGCAAAAGGGGCTGTCGTCAGAAAATAGTTGCGCCAGGCCGTGAGGACCTTGCGGGCGAGCAGCCGCGCGGCGCCCTTTTCGGGCAGCAGCAGGAGTTGCAGGGGTTCGTTCGCGGCATAAAACGACCCGCAGGCCGCCGCCGCAAGATAAAGGGCCGGAAATCCGGCATAAGGGATGCAGGCGCAGACGGCCAGCACGACGGCCGCCGCAACGACCGCGGCAGGATGCCGACGCACGCCGGCGGTCCATTCGGGCGATCCGCCGAACACGCCCGGGCGCACCAGTCGCCCGGAGTAGACTTTTTCGGAAAGCATGTTATCGGACGACTTCCAGTTTTTCGAGTTTGTCGTCGAGGTCGATCTTGTCGATGATGGTCCTTACGAGTATGTCCATCTCCGAATCCGCCCGGTAGTCGGCCGGGCAAACATGGCTCACGCGGTTGTCGTGAATCAGCGAAGCCATCTCCTTGCGGGCGCCCTTCTGGTCGGGATTGTAAACCGCGATGGAGTGGCCGCCGGAGTTTTTCACCAGCCGCATGCAGGGGATGTCGGTGGTCCCGTCGCCCACGTAAATCATGTGTTTGAACGGCACGGGGCGTTCGTTTTCGGGGATATAGCGGTTGACCATCTTCGAATCGAAGACCGACTCGACGCCTTTGTTGATTTTGAAAATGAACTGCGTCTTGTTGGTGTAGTTAACCGCCACGGCGGGCCAGTAGGCGATGCCATCCACGTCGTAGAGGAACGAACAAGCGTAGATCTTGCGGAACTCGTGGGCGATCTCCGTGCCCTCGATGATCTCCTTCAGCCCCGAGGAGTTGATGTAGTGCAAAATGCGGATGCCCCGCTCGGCGCCGTAGGCGTTGATGCGCGAAAACCACTCTTTGACCCCCGCGAAGAGCGTCACGCGGCGGCCCGAATCCTGAAACGCCTCGCGGCGCAGCGACAAGCCCTTCGACTTGGCCTCCTGGATCATCCGGGCCATGTACGTAAGGACCATATCGGCGTCCTGCTCCTCGGCCAGCGTGTTGGCCTCGGTCCAGAACTCCTTGTTGCTCTTGCCGACGGCCGGAATGAAATCGTACTCCTGCATGTTGCCCGGGGCCAGCGTGCCGTCGAAATCGTAGATGAGTGCTATGGTGAATCTGAATTCCATCGTTTTCAAGGTTTTATTTTAAAGCAGACGGATACAAAACCGGACGCCTGCCAATTTGTACAGCGTTACATCTCCTGAAAGTGTCGTAACGACACCAAAGATAGTTTTTTTTAACTATTTTTGCAAGAACCGTACGAAAACGCAAAAGATTATGGAATTCAAGGAATTGATCGCAAAACGCCGCTCGGTGCGCAAATTCTCCGACCGACCGGTTCCCCGCGAGGTCGTGGACCGCATCCTCGCCGAAGCCCTCACGGCCCCTTCGGCCCGCAATACGCGCTCGACACGCCTGATGGTGGTCGACGATCCGGCGCTGGTTGCCCGCATGGCCGACATGCGCGACTACGGATCGGGATTCCTGACGGGTGCGCCGCTGGCGATCGTGGTGCTGGGCGACACGTCGTCGAGCGACCTGTGGCGCGAGAACGCCGCGATTGCGGCGACGGTGGTGCAGCTGGCCTGCGTCGACGAGGGGCTGGCGTCGTGCTGGGTGCATGTCAACGGCCGTCCCCGGCGCAAGGACGCACCCGACGGGGAGACGGCCGCCGATTACCTGCGGACCTTCCTGCCCGTTCCCGAGGGCTGCGAACCCCTCTGCGCCATCGCCGCAGGGTATTCGGATTTCACCCCCGCCCCGCTGCCCGCCGCGGACGACGAGGCGCGGATTATCCGCCTGAAATAGTCCCGTTCCGAAAAACCGATACGCCTACGCCACCCGACGCATGATCCCTCCGCCCCGAGCCGGTCTCCGCAGCCTGTTTGCCTTATGCTTCTGTCTGAGCCTTCTCCCGCCCGCCAACGGCCAGGAGGTGATTGTCAGAACCAGTATTATAAGGCCTCCGAGCACCGCCCGGACGGTAATCTATGTGCAGGACAGCCTGACAAAAGAGCCACTGGTCGGAGCGACGGTCCGGATCGTTTCCGGAAAAGACACGCTTGCGTATGCAACGGTCAAAAACATGGTATTCACCGTCACAAGCGCTCGCTGCGAATGTTTCCGGAGGTTCCGGCATCCGGTAGAGCTGACCGTGAGTTTCATGGGTTACAAACCCTTTTCGAAAAGGTACGACGCGAAAGATTTCGTCGGCAATATCGACGTGAATCTGGCCGAGGACGAACGGCAGATCGCCGCGGTGGAGGTGCGGGGCGACCGCATCGCCATGATTATCCGCGGAGATACGACCGTCTACGATGCCGCCGCTTTCAAGACCCTGCCCGGGGACCGGCTCGGGGAGCTGCTGAAACAGCTGCCGGGCATCGAGGTCCGCGACGGAAGCATCTTCGCCAACGGCGCGGAGATCAAACGCGTCTATGTCGACGGACAAACTTTCTTCGGCGACGACACGAAGGCCGCGCTCCGGGACCTGACGACCGAGGACATCAAGGACGTAAAGGTCTACGACGAGGACAATCCCGTGGCGAAACGCATCGGCGACACCCGGGCCCCGAAGGACAAGGTGATGGACGTCACCACAAAGAGCAAGCCCAAGATAATCAAGAATATTATGCTCGCGGCATCCGGAGGCGTCAGCACCCAGACCGACTACAACGGCAAACATATGGCGCGGCACGACGAACGGGCCGTCGTCAGTCTGAACACGCCCCAAAACAGCATGAGCCTGATGGCTTACAACGGCAGCAATGCCGCCCGGAGAACCGGAATCGAGGTATTGTCGGACTACACGCCCCCAAGCCCGTTCCGGTACACCGAAGTGCAGGCCGGTTATGATTACCGCCGCGGCGATTCGTTGAAATACAACGTGAACGTCGGATTTATTTCCGGACAGGAGGAAACGGAACAGTTGAGCCTGACCGATTATTTCCCGACCGAAGTTTACGAGATCCGCCGGGTGGAATCGCAGTCGAACGCGCTGACGAAAAACAATACTTATGAACTGGGCGGAATGTTTACGCATGCCCGCGGAAGACACATGCTGCAAACCCGCATTAAAGGGAGTTACGGCACGCAATCGAACAGCGGAACTAACTGCATGACAGACAGGACCGATGAAAATTTAATTTCTCAACTGCGCCGAACCCGTTCAGACAGAGATTCGAAAAAACTGGAATGGGCGTTTGATTATAATCAGGGAATGAAAAATGGCGCTTTCCTAAATGCCTTACTTGACCTGAATTATTCGAAAAACTATAACGATGGCTGGGAAATAGACACGCTCGGCACAACCAGTTTCCGCACCAACCTGCGCAACCACGGCGACGGGTCCGTCTGGAACGTGCAGGGACAATTCGGATTTTCGAAGGATATTTCCAAAGTTTCGACAATCAGACTGAATTATGAATTCGACTACCGGAACGAGCGGTCGAAACAACGGTCGGTCGATTTCCTCAACGATCCGCTGGGGGTGCTCGACCTGCTGAACACCTACGATTACACGGTCAACGCAAGCCACAACACCCTCACGTTCAATTACACCTTCCGGCCGAACCGGAAAGTCCGTTTAGACGCCGGCATCGGCGGCAACGCGACCGTCGCCAACCGCGACGAGCGGCTGCCGGACGATGTGTACACGCCCCGGACCTTCTGGTCGGTAATCCCCAGACTGGATTTTTCATACAATTTCACACCGCAGAAAAGCCTGTCGCTCAGAGCGCAGTCGCGGGTGGACGATATTTCGCTCGAACAGCTGCGCGGAGTGATCGATACGCGCAACCCCCTGCTGCTTCGAGTGGGAAATCCCGATCTGAAACAACCCCTGAAGACCGATTTCTCGCTTGTTTACAACCAGCAGATCGCCGAAAGGAGTTTCAACTGGGCAGCCCGGTTCGACGGCAGCCACACGCTCCATTACATCGCCGACAAAACCACCTATTTCACCGAAGAGACCCCGCTGCCCGAATACGACTATACGGCACAGCGCGGAGCCACGCTCTCCACGTTCGACAACGCCGGCGGATACCTCAACCTGAACGCTTCGCTGTCGATGAGCAAACAGTTCAAGGCGGTCCGCACGACGATCCGAAGCAAACTGGAATACGGTTATTCGCAGGTTCCGTTCTTCCTGAACGGCGTCGCCCGGACAACGGACCAGCACTATATGGGCCTGACGCTCCACCTGATCGGGGGTTTTTCCTCGCACGTCACCCCCGAAATCCGCTGCACGGCACGAATCGGGGAGTTCGCCAGCGGCCCCTACGGCAAAAGCCGTTACCTCGACGCCCAGATCAACGGCTCCCTGCGCTCGCGCTTCGCCGAAAAGTACGAGGCCAAGGCAATCGTCTTTTACAGTCTCTACCACAACGACGTCTCGAAGCAGGCGGCCCGCGACGCGGTCTACTGCAACGTCGAAATCGGCCGCAAATTCGGGGCGAAGAACCGGCTGGGAATGCTGACGGGCGTCGTGGACATCTTCAATCAGGGCGAGAACCGCCGGACACAGGTGGTCAACGATTACATCTCGACCTCGCAGACATCACTGCTCGGCCGCTACTGGTTCCTCGAAGTTTCCTATACCTTCTGACAAAAAAATCGTCCTCTTTCGGAGGACGATTTTCAGTTTCAATATGCTGAAGTCAATGCGCTTCGAGCCAGTTGTCGCCGACACCGGCGTCGGCAATAAGCCGCACTTTGAGCTGCGCCGCGGATTCCATGCACTCGGTGACGATGGCCGTGACGCGCTCCTGTTCCGAACGGAGCATGTCGACGACCAATTCGTCATGCACCTGCAGGATCACCCGCGAGCGGATGCCCTCGGCGGCGAAACGCCGGTGGACATTGATCATGGCGATCTTCATGATGTCGGCCGCAGAACCCTGAATCGGGGCGTTCACGGCGTTGCGCTCGGCCAGTCCGCGCGCCACGGCGTTGTGCGACGAGATGTCGTTGAGGTAGCGGCGGCGGCCGAAGATCGTCGACACGAAGCCCTCCTCCTTGGCCTTCTCGACCACGTTGTCCATATATTCCTTCACCTTGGGATAGGAGGCGAAATAGCCGTCGATGATCTCTTTGGCCTCCTTGCGGGGAATTTCGAGCCGCTGGCTCAGGCCGAAGGCCGAAATGCCGTAGATGATGCCGAAATTGGCCGTCTTGGCCCGGCGACGCTCCTCGGATGTCACCTCCTCCAGCGATTTGTTGAACAGTTTGGCGGCGGTGGCGGTGTGGATGTCCTCGCCGTGCTCGAAGGCCGCAATCAGCGACTCGTCGCCCGAAAGATGGGCCATCAGGCGCAGTTCGACCTGGCTGTAGTCGGCCGAGAGCAACAGGTGGTCGTCATCCGAGGGGATGAACGCCTTGCGGATGCGGCGGCCCATGTCGTCGCGGACCGGAATGTTCTGCAGGTTGGGATTCGTCGACGAAAGGCGCCCGGTGGCCGTCACGGCCTGGTTGAACGAGGTATGAATACGCCCCGTGGTGCGGTTGACCAACTGGGGCAGCGCCTCGACATAGGTCGAAAGCAGTTTTTTGACACCCCGGTACTCGAGAATCAGATCCACGATGCGGTGTTTGCGGGCGAACGACTGGAGGTAGTCCTCGTCGGTGCAGAACTGCTTGGTCTTGGTCATCTTGGGCTTCTCGGCGATGCGCATCTTCGCAAACAGCACCTCGCCCAACTGGCGCGCGGAGTTGATGTTCAGGTTCGCCTCGCCCGCCTCGGTGCGGATCGCCGCTTCCAGCTCGCCCAGCTTGCGGTTCAGCTCGACGGCATAGACGGCCAGCGCCCCGGTGTCGATCCTTACGCCCGCCATCTCGATATCGGCCAGCACGGCGATCATCGGCTCCTCGACCTCGAAATAGAGGTGCTGGAGACCGATCTTCTCGACCATCGGGTAGAGTTCATGTTTGAGCCGGAGGGTCACGTCGGCATCCTCGGCGGCGTACTCTTTGACGCGCTCGACGTTCACCAAATCCATCGTCAGCTGCTTGGAACCCTTGCCGATCAGCGATTCGATCTCGATGGGCTTGTAGTTGAGGTAGCGTTCCGAAAGGGCGTTCATATTGTGGCGCGACTCGGGATCGAGCAGGTAGTGGAGGATCATCGTGTCGTACTTGCGGCCCCGGATCGCAATGCCCAGCCGGCGCAGCACCATCAGGTCGAATTTGATGTTCTGACCGATCTTGGCGATGTTCTCATTCTCGAACAGCGGCCGCACGATCTCCGCATATTGGGGCGTGTTCTCCTCTTTGAAGGGGACGTACCATGCTTTGAAAGGCTCCACGGCGAGCGACAGACCGACGATCCGGTCGTTGAAAATGTCGAATCCGGTGGTCTCCGTATCGAAGCAGAACTCCTCGTACTTCCCGACCTCGGCAATCACTGCGCGCAGTTGTTCGGCGTTCTCGACAAGCGTATATTCATGGGGCGTGTTCTGGGCCGTCGCCAGCTGCATCGCATCGGCTTCGGCCTGCAGTTCGGCGACGGGAACCTCCCGGACTTCGGGCATCTGCACCACGGGGTCGCCGAACAGATTGCCCTGACCCGCCAGTGCGGCTTTCTTCGCCGCGGCGGACTTGGCGCGGGCCATCTCCGCCAGCTGGGTCTGCGCCTCCTGCCGGGGGCCTTCGGGAAGCGCCTCGGGCGGCGCGAGGTTGGCGAGGTCGTTCATGAAAGCCTTGAAATCGAGCTCGGCGAAGACCCCGCGCAATTCGTCGATATGGGGTTCGCAGACCGTGAGATCCTCCTCGCGGAAGGGGATCGGCACATCGAGGCATATGGTCGTCAGACGCTTGGCCAGACGCAGGTTGTCGGCCCATTCGGCGATCTTCTCGCCCTGTTTTCCCTTGATTTTCGAAACGTTGTCGAGGATGTTCTCGACCGTTCCCCACTCCTGGACCAGCTTGCAGGCGCTCTTTTCGCCGATGCCCGGCACGCCGGGGATATTGTCCGAAGCATCGCCCCACAGCGCGAGGATGTCGCGCACCAGCTGGGGGTCGTCGATGCCGTACTTCTCGCGGATGGCCTCGCGGCCGACGATCTCGATGCTCCCCTCAGCGCCCCGCTGCTTGTAGATGCGGCAGTTGTCGCGCACGAGCTGCCCGTAGTCCTTGTCGGGGGTGACCATGTAGACGTCGTAACCCGCCTCGACGCCCTTTTGCGAGAGGGTTCCGATCACGTCGTCGGCCTCGTAGCCCGCGACCTCGAGGATCGGAATGCACATCGCCTCGAGCACCCGTTTGACATAGGGAACCGACAAGAGGATGTCCTCGGGCGTTTCGGCACGGTTCGCCTTGTATTCCGGAAAGATGTCGCGGCGGAAACTGCCGCCCTTGGGGTCGAAGGCCACCCCCAGCAGGTCGGGCCTTTCGCGTTTCTGGATGTCGCGCAGGAACTTCACGAACCCGAACACCACCGAGGTATTCATCCCCGCGCGGTTGCGCATGGGGCGTCCCAGAAAAGCATAGTAATACTTGAAAATCAACGCATAGGCGTCGACCAGAAAGAGTTTTTTCATATTAGATAGGTTGCGTCACTTGTGTTCGGGGAGCTGTCACTCGTTGTCGCCGGCGAACCATTCGGCGAACGAGGTTGCGGTTTCGTGGAGCTTCAGCGAATGGAGCGCAACACCTTCGGGAAGCCGGGCAGCGATGCGGCGGGCGAAATCGGCGAGCATGTTCTCACACGTAGGCTGATAGTCCACCGTAACGATATTTCCGAATCGTGCGGCGAGCACCCGGCGCAGTTCCGCACCCGACGCCGAATCCCGGAGCACCAGCGCATGGTCGAAACGCGAAACGATCTCCTCGTTCACAATCCGCTTCAACACCCCGAAGTCCATCACCATCCCGCACTTGGGATTGTCCGCATCTTCGGCCGGGCAGCCTTTCACCGTCACGAACAACCGGTAGGAGTGCCCGTGAATTTCGCGGCATGGCCCGTCGTATCCGTCGAGGGCATGCGCCGCCTCGAACGAAAATTCCTTGGTCAATCTGATTACTGTCATAGGACAAAGATAGTGCAAGGTGAGCGGAGTGCCAAATTTATTTGGGCACTTCCGAACCGCAGCCTGTCTAAGGCAACGCCAAAGATAGTGCAAGGCGAGGGCAGAAACAAATTTATTTGAGTTCTGCCGAGGCGCAACCTATCTAAGGCAAGGCCAAAGATAGTGCAAGCCGCGGGCAAAAGCCAATCAATCGTTTGGTTCTGCCCGCGGCCTGCGGCTTTTAACGCTCCGGAACGCCCGTTCAGCGACGGCCTCCGAGTTTCAGATAGCGGTCATAAAGACGGTCGTAAATCGCATGCCGCTCCATATCAGGCAGATATTCGTCCGAAAAACCGGGACACATCGCCTGCTGGGCCTCCTGCACCGACCCGTAGAGCCCGGCGGCGACCGCTGCGAACATCGCCGCACCCAGGGCGCAGGCCTGGTCGCTGTCCGCCACCCGGATCGGAACGCCGATGACGTCGGCCATCGTCTGCATCACAAAGGGCGATTTGCGGGCGATGCCGCCGATGGCGAGAATATTGTCGATGGGCACCCCCTCCTCGAGCATCCGCTCGTTGATGGCCCGGGACCCGAAGACCGTCGCTTCGACCAGCGCCTTGTAAATCGCCGGCGCCGACGTCGCAAGGGTCAGCCCGTCCAGCGCACCCCGCACCCGGGGATCGGCATCGGGCGTGCGGCGTCCATTGTGCCAGTCGAGCGCCACGGGGTCTTCGTCCGTCAGCGGCAGCCGTTCGGCTTCGGCCGTCAGTTCCCCGAGGATTCGCTCTTCGAGCTGCGGATCGCTTTTGGCAATCTGCCGCAGCGGCCACGCCATCACCCGCCGGAACCAGGCATACAGGTCGCCGAAGGCGGCCTGCCCGGCCTCGAAACCGATATACCCGGGCAGCACCGAACCGTCGACCTGACCGCAGATGCCGTGCACGGTCCGGCTGCCGACCTCCTCGTAAGTGCCTACCACGATGTCGCACGTCGAGGTTCCCATCACTTTGACCAGCGTCCCGGGGACGATCCCGGCCCCGACGGCCCCGACATGGCAGTCGATGACCCCCACGCCGACGGCGATGCCCGGTTTCAGTCCCAGCCGGGCGGCCCACTCGCCGCACAACCGGCCGACGCACGCGTCGCCCGTGACGGTATCGGAATAAAGATGACCGCGGAAGACACCCAGCAGCGGATCGACCGCCTCCAGGAACTCCGGCGCAGGGAGTCCGCCCCACGAGGCGTGCCACATCGCCTTGTGTCCGGCCACGCAACGGCTGCGGGCGATGGTTTCGGGGGTCGTGTCCCCGACCAGCAGGGCGCTTATCCAGTCACAATGCTCCACCCATGAATAGGCCGCCGGCAGCAACCGGGGCGAATGGCGCAGGCAGTGGAGCATCTTGGCCCACACCCATTCGCAGGAATAAGTGCCGCCGCTGTAACGGGTATAATCGACTTCCCATTTCTTTGCTAAATCGTTTATTTCATCCGCTTCGGCAAGGGCCGTATGGTCTTTCCAAAGGACGAACATCGCATCGGGCTCCTCGGCGAACTCCGGCAGCAGGGCCAGCGGGGCGCCTTTGGCGTCAGTCAGCGCCGGGGTCGAGGCCGTGGTGTCGAAGGAGATGCCGCAGACAGCGTCGGCAACGTCGCGTCCGCAAGCCGCCAACGCCTGACGGACAGATGCTTCCAGAGATTCGACATAGTCGAGCGGATGCTGGCGGTAACGGTTGTGCGCGGGATCGCAGTAGAGCCGCTCGGCCCACCGGGGATAGGCCACCACCGCCGAGGCGAGCTCCGACCCGTCGGCGGCGTCGACAACGAGGCACCGCACGGAATCGCTCCCGAAATCGACGCCTAAAAGATAATTGGTTCGAGGTTGCATAGTTATTTCGGTTAATGGTTGAACGCTTCTTTCACAGCCCGCAATCCTCCCGGCACCAGGTCGCGGAGGAGCTCTTCGAGCAGGGCTTCATCCCCCTGCAGGTGGAAAACCTCCTGCGTGTGGCACAGCGTCTCGCCGGGCCGCAGGAAGGCCGCCGGCGACGAGGTTTCGATTTCATAGAACGGGCCCATCACCTCGCCGGTCTCGGTCGGCCCGTCGTTGTAGGCGTTGACGACATCCCCGCCGAACGGATCGGCCTGCGCGCCCCAGCGGCTCTCCACATAGCGGTCGCCCGCCGCAGAACGCCGGCAGCGAACCAGCGTCAGATGATGCGACACCGCGTCGTAACTGCCGCAGAGTCCCGTATCGCGGCCCGCAGGCAGCCCGATCTTCGACCGGAAAGCGCCGTCGATCCGCAGGCATACGAGCCCTCCGGATACGGAGAGCCGGTCGTCCGGAAGCGTTCCGAAGTAGTCGCTGTTGACGGCCGCACGCACGTTTTCGCCGTCGCAGGGCAGAAAAACGGTGGTCGACGGCGACGGCGTGAACATCCCGAGCATCCAGACCGACGGAGCGCCGCCCTCGGGCGTCCAGGCGTCCGGACCGCAGTTCCCGATGCGGTTCTCGCTGCGGTAGGCCACCAGAGCGAGCTCCGGCGACAGGGCATGCCCCAACGCCGCCTCCGCCTGTCGGAGCGAAAGCAGCTCGACACGCCGTGTCACCCCCACCTCAAAGCGGGTTCCGGCGGCATTGCGGAGCGACATCCCGGCTTCGAAACGCACCTGCCGGGCATCGCGGCCGACCACCCGGAAAGGCTCGGTGTCCAGCGCCGCCGGAACCTGCCAGTTGGCATAGACCTGCTCGGCGCCGGGTGCAAAATAGAGCGAGAAAGGACCGCCCTCAGGCCCGAGCCAGAGGCGTTCTTCGCCGCCGAAAGGGTTGAATCGGGATTTCCGGACCCCCGAAGCGATCAGCGAACGGTTTATCCAGCCGTAACCGGGCCCCTCGGGTCCGGTCGAAGCCGAGGTCATCACCCGTCCCTGCCACGCCGGAACCAGATAGACCCGGGCACGTCCCGATTCATCGGACAGTTCCACGCCCTGAACCCCGTAAGCCTCCAAAAATGAGCGCGCTTCGCCGTAAGTTTTCATATTCCGAAAGGGATAAAATCAAAAAAATTGCGAAAAAATTTGTTTATTAAAACGTTTTAATTACTTTTGCAAAAGTAACAGAAAATCCCAGATATTGCAAAAAAACGCCAAAAATATGCGCACGAAACGAGTTACCATAAAAGATATAGCCACGGAGGCAGGCGTTTCGATCGCCCTGGTCTCGTTCGTGATGAACAACAAGGCCGACGGCAAGAATACCTACCGGGTGAACAAGGAAACCGCCCAGCGCATTCTGGAAGTCGCTCAGAAGCTTAACTACCAGCCCAATAACGCCGCCCGCACCCTGCGCAGCGGCAAGACGAACACCATCGGCGTCATCGTTTCGGACATCTCGAACAAGTTCTTCGCCGACATCGCCCGGTGCATCGAGAATCACGCATATAAACATAAGTACACCGTGCTGTTCGGCAGCACCGACGAGAATCCGCAGAAGTTGGAGAATCTGGTCGAGGTCTTCCGCAACAAGGGCATCGACGGCCTGATAGTCGTTCCGTGCGAGGGCGCGGACGAAATCATCCGCGACATCGCCCGCCAGAACATCCCGCTCGTGCTGCTCGACCGCGAGGTGCCCGACCTGGAGGTCAGCAGCGTCGTGCTGAACAACCGCCGTGCCGGGTACGAAACGACCGAAGCGCTGATCCGGCGCGGGTTCACCCGCATCGAGATGATCTCCTACTCGATGGGGCTCTCGAACATCCGCGAACGCGAAGAGGGCTACCGCCGCTGCATGCAGGCAAACGAAATGGGCGAAAACGTCGTCATACACCACCTGCGCCATGACAAACTCGCCAAGATCGAGGATATCATCCGCGAGGCCCGGCAGCGCCGCGTCGAGGCTTTCCTCTTCGCCACCAACACCCTGGCAGGCCAGGGATTGAGCGCCATCTTCCGCAACGGCTGGCGTGTGCCCCAGGATATCGCCATCGCCTGCTTCGACACCAACGAAGCCTTCGACATCTATAAAACCGCCATCGCCTATGTCCGCCAGCCCATCGAACAGTTCGGGACCGAGGCCCTCGACCTGCTGATCAAAGGCATCGAACAACGCGACAAGCCCGGAAGCTGCACGCGCATCGTGCTGACGCCCGAAATCGTCGAGAGCCTCCCCGAAGAGGAACTGCGGAGTGCAGAGACGGCGGTCGCGGAAGCTTAAAATATTTGCCCCGAAGCTAAAACGATTTATAAGAAACCGACATAAAACCATGAACCCGGCAATCCATCCGTTTTACAAGGCGAGCGTCCTCGCCATCCGCAGCGCAGCGCTGGCCGCCGCACTCCTCATCACGACATCGGCATCGGCCGTAACAGACATTCGACAGGCGTCACCTGTCACCGATTCCAAGGGGGGGGGTGACACCCCGTCCCAATCCGACCCGGACATCCTGCGCCACAACAATCCGGGCCTCACGGTCGACCTGGGGGTCGGACTGTGGGGCATTCCGCTGCCCGTGGACTACGACGGCGACGGCGTGAAAGACCTGCTGGTGTCGTGCCCCGACCGCCCCTACAAGGGACTCTATTTCTTTAAAAACATCGGTACGCTGCGCCATCCCCGTTTCGCCGCCGCCGAGCGCATCAGCGAGAAGGGGATGAACAACATCCGTCTCTCGGAGGTGGACGGAAAACCTTACGTCCTCTCGAAGAATTTCGAATATCCCGACTTTTTCAAAGCTCCCTACGCCAAAAAACGCCGCCTGCACTACGAAGGCGAGGAGCTCGGCGCCACCTACAACAAGTCGCGGAGCAATATGTGGAACTACGTCGACTGGGACGGCGACGGCGACAAGGATATCGTCGTAGGCATCGACACGTGGGACGACTACGGCTGGGACAACGCTTTCGACAGTCTCGGACGCTGGACCCGGGGTCCGCTGCACGGCTATGTCTACCTGCTGGAAAACACCGGCAAGGGATATGTCAACCGCGGCAAGGTGGAGGCGGCAGGCGCCCCGATCGACGTCTACGGAGCGCCCAATCCGTGTATCGCCGACTGGGACGGCGACGGCGATCTGGACCTGATCTGCGGCGAGTTCGTCGACGGGCTGACCTGGTTCGAGAACATCGGAACCCGCACGGAACCCCGCTTTGCGGCGGGACGTCCGCTTGCCAACAAACACGGGGAGATCCGCCTCCATCTGGAGATGATCGTCCCGGTGGTTTCGGATTTCGACGGCGACGGGCATCCCGACCTCATCGTCGGCGACGAAGACGGCCGCGTGGCCTGGGTGCGCCACACGGGGAAGGTCAAAAAAGGCATGCCGCAGTTCGAATCGCCCGTCTACTTCACCCAGCAGGCCGATCTGGTGAAATTCGGGGCCCTTTCGACCCCGTGCGCCTTCGACTGGGACGGCGACGGGAAACAGGACATCATTGCCGGCAATTCCGCCGGCGAGATCGCTTTCATCCGCAACCTTTCGGGCGGCGAAAACCCCGTGTGGGACGCTCCGCGCCTCTTCACCGTCAACGGCAAGCCCATCCGCATCCAGGCCGGGGAGAACGGCTCGATACAAGGTCCCGCCGAACGCAAATGGGGCTATACGGTGCTCTCCGTGGCCGACTGGGACGGCGACGGACTTCCCGACATCATCGTCAACTCGATCTGGGGCAAGATCGAATGGTTCCGCAACCTCGGCAGCAAGGACGGGCTGAAACTCGCTCCGGCGCAGCCCGTGCGTGTGGCCTGGGAGGGAGAAACTCCCAAACCCGCCTGGAACTGGTGGACGCCGGAGCCCGGCACGCTCGTCACGCAATGGCGCACGACGCCCGTGGCGATGGACTGGAACGGCGACGGCCTGACAGACCTCATCGTCCTCGACCAGGAGGGTTACCTCGCCTATTACGAACGTTTCCGCACCCCCGGCGGCGAATTGCTGCTCCGTCCCGGACGCCGCATCTTCCACGGCACGAACTGCTCGCTTTACAGCGCCAAAAAAGGGGTGGTGGAGACATCCGAAGGGCTCCTGCGCCTGAACGACGGCATCGGCGGGCAATCCGGGCGCCGCAAAATCTGCTTCATCGACTGGGACGGCGACGGACGGCTCGACCTGATCGTCGACAGCCAGAACGCCTGCTGGTTCCGCAACGTCCGCGAGGAGCAAGGCGAGGTGTGGTACGAATACATGGGCAACGTCAACGAGCGCATACTGGCCGGCCACACGACCTGCCCGACACCCATCGACTGGCGGAACGACGGCACGCCGGAACTCCTCCTGGGAGCCGAGGACGGCCACTTCTACCGGATGGCAAATCAACAGGCGCGATGAAAACCTGCCTCACGACACTCTGCGCCCTATTGCTGGCCGTCGCCGTGTCGCAGGCGGCCGAGCCGCTGCGCGTCAAACTCTTCCCGGAGGGAACCCCGACGAAGAGCGGTCTGGAAGAGCAGCCCGAAGGCGTGAACGACAAGGGCTACTACATCCGGGTCAGCGACCCCGAATTGTTGGTATATCTCCCCGATCCGGCCCGCGCCACGGGACAGGCCATGCTGGTCGTGCCGGGCGGGAGTTACGAGAAAGTCTGCATCACACACGAAGGTTACAAGACCGCCGAGTGGCTCAACGAACACGGCATCGCCGCAATGATCCTCAAATACCGGATGCCGAACGGCCATCCCGGGATTCCGCTCGAGGACGGCGAGCAGGCGATGCGCGTCATCCGCCGCAACGCCGCGCAATGGAACATCGATCCCCGCAGCGTGGGAATTATCGGATTTTCGGCGGGAGGCCACTTCGCCTCGACGCTCATCACGGAATACACGAGCGGGGAGACGCGCCCCGACTTCGCCGTCCTGGTCTACCCGGTCGTCTCGATGAAATATTCCAGCGTCCGGACCCGGGAGAACCTTCTCGGGGACCGCAGCGAAGAGGAGGCATTGCGCAAACGCCACTCGACCTCCGGGCAGGTGCACGAAGGAGTGCCCGAGACAATGCTCCTGCTGTGCAGCGACGACAAAGCGGTGGTTCCGGACAACTCCATCGCCTTCTGCCGGGCCCTCATCCGCCGCGGGGTGAAGGCCGAAATGCATATCTATCCCGAAGGGGGTCACGGCTTCTGGATGCGCGAACGCTACAAGTACGGCGACGAAACCTATCCGGCCGTCATCCGGTGGATCGAACAACACAAGACAACCAACTGATCAAACACAAAAACATAAAAAAATGAAGACTATCAAAGGGATCATTCCCCCGATGATTACCCCCTTGAAGGGAGACGACCAAATCGACCGCGAAGGCACCGTACGGCTCACGGAGCACATCCTCGCCGGCGGCGTCCACGCCCTCTTCCTGCTCGGCACCACCGGCGAGGCGCAGAGCCTCTCCTACAAATGCCGTTACGACTTTGTCGAACTGGTATGCCGTCAGGTCGCCGGGCGCGTTCCCGTGCTGGTGGGCGTCACCGACACGTCGCTCGACGAGAGCGTCAAGCTGGCCGCCCACGCCGCGAAATGCGGCGCCGTGGCAGTCGTGGCCGCCGCGCCCTACTACTTCGCTCCCTCGCAGCAGGAGTTGATCGAATACTACACGGCGCTGGCCGACGCGCTGCCGCTGCCGCTCTTCCTCTACAACATGCCGTCGCACGTGAAGGTGTTCCTCGAACCCGCGACCGTCAAAACGCTGGCCGACCACCCGAACATCGTCGGGCTGAAGGACAGCTCGGCCAACATGACCTATTTCCAAACGCTGCTCTACCACCTGGGCGGCCGCGAGGATTTCGCCCTCTACGTGGGTCCCGAGGAGTTGACGGGCGAAAGCGTCGTGATGGGCGCCGACGGCGGCGTGAACGGCGGCGCCAACATCTTCCCCGAACTCTACGTGCAGATGTACTACGCCGCCTGCAACCACGACGTGAACACGATGCACGCGCTGCAACGGAAGATCATGCAGATCAGCACGTCGCTCTACACCGTCGGCAAATACGGGTCGAGCTACCTGAAAGGCGTCAAATGCGCGCTCTCGCTGCTGGGCATCTGCGACGACTACATGTCCTATCCCTACCGGAAATTCCGCACCGAGGAGCGTGCCCGCATCCGCAAGGCCCTCGAAGCCCTGGGCGCCGAATGCGGCGAATAACACACAACCAAATCCCCCTAACCCGATAAAAAATGGAGATAACCATACTCGATTACCTCGTCTTCTTCATCTTCGTGGGCGGCGTCGCCCTCTTCGGCTGCTCGTTCTACTTCCGCAGCCGTAAAGGCGCCGCGGCATTCACCGCCGCCGAAGGTTCGCTGCCCACGTGGGTCGTGGGCATGTCGATCTTCGCCACGTTCGTCAGCAGCATCAGCTTCCTCGGACTTCCCGGCGACGCCTACAAAGGCAACTGGAACCCCTTCGTATTCAGCCTCTCGATCCCCATCGCCACATGGCTCGCGGCCAAGGTCTTCATCCCGCTCTACCGCGGAATCAACAGCGTCTCGGCCTACCACTACCTCGAAATGCGCTTCGGCTACTGGGCCCGCTGTTACGTGGCGGTCTGCTACCTGCTGACGCAGCTCGCCCGCGTGGGCTCGATTCTGCTGCTGCTGGCCCTGCCGCTGAACACGATGTTCGGCTGGGACATTCAGACCATCATCGTCTGCACGGGCATCGCCACGCTGATCTACACCCTGCTGGGCGGCATCGCCGCCGTGGTCTGGACCGACGCCATCCAGGGCATCATCCTCATCGTCGGGGCCGTCGCCTGCGCCGCGATCCTCACCTTCACGATGCCCGAAGGTCCCGGACAGCTCTTCGCGATAGCCTCGGAACACGGCAAGTTCAGCCTCGGGAGCTTCGGCGCAAGCCTTACGGAACCGACCTTCTGGGTGGTGCTCATCTACGGACTGTTCGTCAACATGCAGAACTACGGCATCGACCAGAACTACGTGCAGCGCTACATGACGACCCGCTCGACGGCCGATGCCGTGAAGTCGACCCTTTTCGGCGGTCTGCTCTACATACCCGTGTCGCTCGTCTTCGTCTACATCGGCACCGCGCTCTTCTCCTACTACACGGCACAGCCCGAACTGCTGCCCGCCGGAACGTCGTCGGACCAGGTCTTCCCGTGGTTCATCGTCCACGGACTGCCCACGGGCCTCACGGGCCTCGTGATCGCCTCGCTCTTCTCGGCCGGCATGTCGACCGTCGCCACGAGCATCAACTCTTCGGCGACGATCGTACTGACGGACTTCGCCAAACGGCTCTCGAAAAAGGAGCTCTCCGAGAAAAAAAGCATGCGGGTGCTCTACGCCACGTCGTTCGTCGTGGGAGCCCTGGGCATCATCATGGGACTGATGATGATGCGCATCGACGGCGTGCTGGACGCCTGGTGGAAACTGGCGTCGATCTTCAGCGGCGGCATGCTGGGGCTGTTCCTGCTGGGCGTCGTCTGCAAGACCGTGCGCCGGGCCCATGCGGTCGTCGCCGTGATCCTCGGACTGCTGACCATCGCCTGGATGAGCCTCTCGCCGCTGATTAACGAAGGTTCGCCCTTCTACCGTTTCCACAGCCCGCTGCACACCTACCTCACCATCGTCTTCGGAACGACGGTCATCTTCCTGACGGGCTTCCTGCTCACGAAACTCACGAACCGCAAAGCCGAAAACGCATGAAAACCCGACTGAAAACCGGACTGCTGCTCTGCGGCGGCGTCCTGGGCGGCAGCGCCGCCGTGGCGGCCCAGAAACAGCCCAACATCCTGCTGGTGCTGAGCGACGACCAGAGCGCCTTCGCCGTCGGCTGTTACGGCAACGCCGACATCCGGACGCCGAATCTCGACCGTTTCGCCTCCGAAGGAGTGCGCTTCAACCGCGCCTACGCCACCTCGCCGCAGAGCGTGCCTTCGCGCGCCTCGATCATGACGGGGCGTTCGCCCGTGGCGGTGAACATGACCCGCTTCAACGTGACGCTCGCCCGCCGCTTCCGCGCCTTTCCCGAATACCTGCGCGAGAACGGCTACTACACGGGCGTCGCCGGGCGCGGCTACCACCTCGACGGAGCCGTCAGCGGCCGGGTCGGAAAGATCAAGGAGGTCGAACTCTACTACGCGGAGCACGGCTACAAGACCTTCCCCGACCGGCTCGACACCTGCATGGTCGTCGCCGACGCCAGCAGGGGCAAGAACCACTGGAAGATCAACGCCCAGTTCCGGACCTTCATGGAGCGCCGCGACAAGGACAAGCCCTTCTTCCTGCAACTCTGCTATTCCGATCCCCACACGCCTTACGACGCCCCGAAGGTGCACGACCCCCGGTCGCTGACCCTCCCGCCGTTCTATCCCGACACGCAGCTGGTCCGCGAATACCTGGCGGCCTATTACGACGAGATACACCGGATGGACTCTGATTTCGGGGAGGTGCTGCGCTACCTCGACGAACACGGCCTGAGCGACAACACGATCGTCATCTTCATGGGCGACAACGGCGGAGCGCAGTTCATGGCCAAAGGCACGCTCTATGAAAACGGAATCCGGGTGCCGTTCCTGGTCCGCTGGCCCGGGCGCATCGCCCCGGCCGTGACGGACGCCGTGGTCTCCAACGTGGACATCGCCTCGACCTGTCTGGCGGCCGCCGGGCTGCCGGTTCCCGAAGAGATGGAGGGTGCGGACCTCCTGCCCCTCATGGTGCAGGGCGAAACTCCGGCCGAAAGGTGGGTCTACTCCGTGCGGAGCTGCCACGCGACCAATTCGCTGCCGGGCAAAACCTCGGTCTTCGACCAGATGCGCTGCATCGTCGGCGAACGCTACAAGCTCATCTACAACCTGCTGCCCGGTCTGCCGTGGGTGCCCATCGACTTCTCCGGCACGGAGATGTTCGCCGAACTGAAACGCATGCACAAGAGCGGAGAGCTCGATGCGCTTTCGAGCCGCCTCTATTTCTCGCCGACACGCCCGATGTTCGAGCTCTACGACCTGCGGAACGACCCCTGCGAACAGCGCAACCTGATCGACGATCCGGCGCTGAAAGAGGTCCGCAACGACCTGATCCTGAAACTGACCTACAAGATGATCGAGGACGAAGATTTCGTGACGCTCCCTCATCCGAAAATTTACGAATAAGAACCGAAAAATCATCCGACCTATGACAAACCATCCTAAAATCGGTATCCGTCCGATCATCGACGGCCGGCGCGGCGGTATCCGCGAATCCCTCGAAGAGATGACGATGGGCATGGCCCAGAGCGTCGCGAAACTCTATGCCGCGAAACTGCGCTATGCCGACGGCGCTCCCGTCGAGTGCGTCATCGCCGACACGACGATCGGCGGCGTGGCCGAAGCGGCCGCCGCGACCGACAAATTCCGCGACAACAACGTCGGGGCCGTCCTCTCGGTGACGCCCTGCTGGTGCTACGGCTCCGAAACCATCGACATGGACCCGCTGATGCCCAAAGCCATCTGGGGCTTCAACAAGACCCAGCGCCCGGGAGCCGTCTACCTCGCTTCGGCGCTGGCCGGGCACAACCAGAAGGGACTGCCCGCATTCGGCATCTACGGCTCCGAAGTGCAGGAGCAGGACGACAACAGCATCACCCCCGACGTGGAGGAGAAGCTGCTGCGCTTCGGCCGCGCGGCCGTCGCCGTCATGGAGATGCGCGGCAAATCCTACCTCTCGATCGGTTCGGTGTCGATGGGCATTGCCGGTTCGATGCCCGATCCCGATTTCTTCCAGGAGTATCTGGGCATGCGCAACGAAGCCGTGGACTGCTCGGAAATCGCCCGCCGCATCGAACTGGGCATCTATGACAAGGAGGAGTTCGAACGGGCTATGGCCTGGGTCGAAAAGCACTGCAAGACACACGAAGGCGAGGACCTCAACCCGGAACACCTCCGCTATTCGCGCGAAAAGAAAGACGAGGTGTGGGAGTATGTAGTCAAAATGACGATGATCTTCCGCGACCTCATGGCGGGCAATCCGAAACTCGCCGAAATGGGCTTCGAAGAGGAGGCCGCCGGACACAACGCCATCGCCGGCGGTTTTCAGGGCCAGCGCCAGTGGACCGACTTCCGCCCCGACGGCGACTTTTCGGAAGCCATCCTCAACACGTCGTTCGACTGGAACGGCATCCGCGAAGCCTACACCTTCGCCACCGAGAACGACACGCTCAACGGCGTCTCGATGCTCTTCATGCACCTGCTGACCAACCAGGCGCAGCTCTTCTCCGACGTGCGCTCCTACTGGAGCCCCGAGGCCGTAGAGCGCGCCACGGGCAGGAAACTGACGGGCAAGGCCGCGAACGGCATCATCCACCTCATCAACTCGGGAAGCAGCACGCTGGACGCCTCGGGCGCGATGTCCGACGCCGAGGGCAACCCCGTGATGAAACCCTTCTGGGAGATCACCGAACAGGAGGCCGAACGGTGCCTCGAAGCGACGACCTGGCACCCGGCCGGCCGCGAGTACATGCGCGGCGGCGGTTTCTCGTCGAAGTTCTTCACGCGCGGCGACATGCCGGTCACGATGTGCCGCCTGAACCTGATAAAAGGCCAGGGCCCGGTGCTGCAAATCGCCGAAGGATGGGCCGTGAACGTCGACCGTGCGATCTTCGAGCACATCGACAAACGCACCGACCCCTCGTGGCCCACGACCTATTTCGCCCCCCGGCTGACGGGCAAGGGAGCTTTCAGGAGCGTCTACAACGTGATGAACAACTGGGGCGCCAACCACGGAGCCATCACCTACGGTCATGTGGGAGCCGACCTCATCACGCTCGCCGCGATGCTCCGCATTCCGGTCTGCATGCACAACGTCGACGAGGAGAAGATCTTCCGTCCTTCGGCCTGGGCCGCCTTCGGCTCCGATCCCGAAGGGGCCGACTACCGGGCCTGCAACAACTACGGACCCGTCTACCGCTAACGAACCGACAACCTAAACCTACAACCATCGACCTATGAAACCCATACAGATGATATGCCGCGCCGTGCTGCTCCTGCTCCTCGCAGGAGGCAGCCCGACGCCGCTATCGGCCCAGACACCTCGCAAAGTCGAAGGCAAGGTGACCAATGCGGCCAAACAGCCTATCGCCGGAGCCGTCGTCCTCGTGAAGGGAACGACGCGCGGAACGACCACGCTCGGCGACGGCAGCTACTCCATTCAGGCGTCGGCCCGCGACGTGTTGGTGTTCTCGCTGCTGGGCTACACCGAACAGGAGGTCGCCGTGAACAACCGCACCCGCATCGACGTCGCTCTCGAAGAGTCGGCCAGCGCCATCGACGAGGTCGTCATCGAAATCGGCTACGGCGCACAGGCCCGCAAAGACATCACCGGAACGCTGAGCAGCGTGAAGATGGAGGACCTGGTGAAAGCCCCGGTCATGAACTTCGACCAGGCGCTCCAGGGCCGTCTGGCCGGTGTCTCGGTTTCGTCGTCCGACGGACAGCCCGGAGCCGAAATGGACATCGTCATCCGCGGAGCCAACTCTCTGACCCAAAGCAACGCTCCGCTCTACGTCATCGACGGATTCCCCATCGAGGATTTCTCGAACGCCGCCATCAACTCGGCGGACATCGCTTCGATCACAGTACTGAAAGATGCCTCGGCGACGGCCATCTACGGAGCCCGCGGCGCCAACGGCGTCATCATCATCGAAACGAAAAAGGGCGTAGAGGGCAAACCTGTCATTACCTACTCGGGAACCTACGGATTCCAGACCGTGACCAAGAAGATGGATATGATGGACGCTTACGATTTCGTCACGTACCAGATCGAGCGCCAGCCGTCGAGCGTCGACACCTACCTGAACAACCTCGACCGTACGCTCGAAGACTACAAGCGTATGGGTCAGGGCATCGACTGGCAGGACAAACTCTTCCGCAACGCCGCCATCCACATGCACAACCTCTCGATGACCGGCGGTACGAAGCAGACCAAGTATGCCGTTTCGCTTTCGATGGCCGACCAGAAGGGTGTGATCCTCAATTCGGGGTATGAGAAGTACCAGGGTCGCATCTCGCTGACCCAGCAGTTGAACAAGAACGCCAAGGTGACGGTCAATGCCAGCTACATGGGCGACAAGACCTACGGACAGACCTCATCCACCGCTCTGTCGACAAGCAACGCCTACGCTTCGTACCTGATGTACCGCACATGGGCCTACCGCCCGGTCATCACCAACGTCAACTCGGAGGAGGAGCTCTTCGACGACTATTTCGACGGTAACAATTCGTCGACGATGAACCCCATCCTGTCGAGTAAGAACGAAGACAAGGTCACGCGCAAACAGACCTTCATCTCCAATGCCAAACTGGATTACAACCTGCACAAGAACCTCCGTCTGAGCATCAGCGGCGGCTATTCGCGCTTCCTCACCGAGGCCAGCGAGTTCAACAACTCCAAAACCTACAAGGGTTATCAGACGCTCACCAACTCAAAGGGCGTCAACGGCTCGGTGATGAACACGACCCGGACCGACTGGATGAACGAGAACATGCTGACCTACAAGAAAGACTGGAAAAACGGCCGCCACAAATTCAACGCCGTGGCCGGATTCACGCTGCAGGGCAGCAGCCAGCGGCGCTTCGGCTATTCGAGCATGCAGATCCCCAACGAGTCGCTCGGCATCAGCGGCATCGACGACGGTCTGCCCGACTCGATGACGGCGCTGCTGACGGAGAATTACCTCATGTCGTGGCTCGGACGTATCAATTACAGCTTCCGTTCGCGCTACATGTTCACCGTTTCGTTCCGCGCCGACGGATCGTCGAAATTCTCTCCCGACAACCGCTGGGGCTATTTCCCCTCCGGAGCCTTCGCATGGCGTCTGGGCGAGGAGAAGTTCATGCGCCGCCTGCGCTTCATCGACGACGCCAAACTGCGCATCAGTTACGGTGTCACCGGCAACAACCGCATCGGCGACTACTCGGTACACCCGTCGCTGACCCTTTCGGACTATTATTCGTTCAACAACGGACAGCCTGCCGACGCCATCGTCACCAGCAGCCTGGGCAATCAGGACCTAATCTGGGAGAGCACCGAGCAGATCGACGCCGGCCTGGACCTGCGCCTCTTCAAAAACCGCATCAGCCTGACGGTGGACTGGTATCAGAAGAAGACCCGCGACCTGCTGCTGAATGCCAACCTGCCGTACAGTTCGGGGTACCGTACGGTCTTCAAAAACATCGGTAAGGTTCGCAACCGCGGTTTGGAGATTTCGCTGAGCACGGTGAACGTCAAAACGCGCCACTTCGAGTGGAGCTCCGATTTCAACATCAGCTTCAACCGCAGCCGGGTGCTGGCGCTCTCCGAGGGCGAAGAGAACTACCTCTCGAAAATCAGCTTCACGGGCGATTTCAACTCCACCTATCTCTATCTGGCCAAAGTCGGACAGCCCGTCGCACAGTTCTACGGCATCGAATGGGCCGGGGTTTACGGCTACGAGGATTTCGATCAGGACGCCGCAGGCAACTACACGCTGAAAAAGGGCGTCGCCACCAACGGCAACGACCGCAGCTCCATCCAGCCCGGCGACATCAAATACGTCGACCAGAACGGCGACGGCGTGGTCAACGACCAGGACATGGTGGTCATCGGACGCTGCGAGCCGATCCACATGGGCGGATTCAACAACAACTTCACCTATAAGAACCTGAGCCTGAACGTCTTCTTCCAGTGGCGCTACGGTTCCGACGTGATGAACGCCAACCGCATCATCTTCGAAGGCAACTACTCCAACAAATCCATCAACCAGTACAAGAGTTACGTCGACCGCTGGTCGCCGACGAACACCGACAGCAAGAATTTCCGCGTCGGCGGCCGCGGCCCTGCGGGCGTCTACAGTTCGAGGACCATCGAAGACGGTTCGTTCCTGCGCCTGAAAACCCTTCAGCTGGGTTACACCCTGCCCAAGAAGTTCACCCGGAAGATCCATCTGAATCAGGTTCAGGTCTTCATCTCCGGACAGAACCTCTGGACCTGGACCTCCTATTCGGGCCTCGACCCCGAGGTCTCGACCCGCAATTCGGCCCTGACGCCCAACTTCGACTACTCGGCCTATGCACGCAACCGGATTTACACGGCCGGCATCAAAGTCACCTTCTAACCTAACGGAGCCTACGAATATGAAAAAAAATATTACTCTATTAAGCCTCTGCGTGCTCTTCCTGGCCTCGTGCAGCCTGCTGGACACCGAGCCGCAGGATTTCGTCACCCCGTCGAATTACTACAACAACGAAACCGAGATGAACACGGCGCTCAACGGGGTCTACGCCACGCTGGCCAACACGACGCTCTACGGCAACAACCTGTTGGGGCGTATGGGACTGTCGGCCGACATCGGTTACGAAAGCTACTCCTCGGACTACGGTTCGGTGGGCGACTACGACGTTTCGCCCGCCGATTCGAAGATCCTCACCTTCTGGCGCGACCTCTACGACGGCATCGGCCGGGCCAACATGCTCATCAAATACATCGACAAACCGCAGCTCGACGAAACCACCCGCAACAACATCTACGGGCAGGCGCTTTTCCTGCGGGCTTATTACCACTTCCTGCTGGTCGTCCGGTTCCACAATATCCCGCTGATCCTCAGTGTTCCCGAAGACGGCAACCGCGAAAGCGTGCAGACGCCGCAGAGCAGCACGCGCGACGTCTATTTGCAGATCATCAAAGATATGGAGGAAGCGGCTCCGCTGGTCCGCACGGCCGCCGAATTGCAGTCGCCGGGCCGTGTCAGCCAATCGACCGTCTACGGAATGCTGGCACGCGTGGCCCTCTATATGGCGGGCTACCCCGTGAAGGAACCGGGAATGTACGCCAAGGCGAAGGAGTATGCCCAGAAAGTCATCGACACGGGAAGCCACGCGATGAACGCCTCTTACGAGCAGGTCTTCATCAACTACATCCAGGACAAATACGACGTGGGCGAGAGCCTTTTTGAGGTGGAGTTCTGGGGCACGAACGAGGGTACCTACACCACGACGGCCGGCATGGTAGGCCGCAACAACGGCATCGGCTGCTCGAGCACGAACATCATCGGCGATACCGGAAAATCGGTCGTCGATCTCTACGGCTACTCCATCGGCGCGATCCGCACGACGCCCTATTTCTTCACGCTCTTCGAGACCGGCGACCTGCGGCGCGACTGGACCATCGCCCCGTTCACCTACAACACGACGACGGGCGCCAAGACCGAACAAACGTCCAATATCTGGATTCGCTATTGCGGTAAATTCCGCCGCGAATACGAACTCAGCCAACCGCGGTCGACCAACTACACGCCTATCAACTTCCCGCTGCTGCGCTACTCCGACATCCTGCTGATCTGGGCCGAAGGCGTTGCCGCCGACCCCGACAACCACAGCGCCGACGACCTGAAACAAGCCTACGAATATGTCAACCAGGTGCGCCGCCGCGGCTTCGGAAAGGACATCAACACGCCGGATGCGAGCGTCGACCTCGAAACGGGCGACAAGAGCTACCTGCTGGAAGCCATCAAAGACGAGCGTCCGCGCGAACTGGGCTTCGAGCTGCTCCGCAAGGACGACATCGTGCGCTGGGGTGAATTCTACGACCGGATGCGCTACGCCCGCAGCCTCGCGGCAGCCATTCCCGACAGTTACACCTCTTCGTACTACGTAAACGCCCGACGCACCTACAACAGCGTCAACCGGCGCGACGAGATATGGCCGATCCCCACCTACGAACTGGGTGTCAACCGAGCGCTGGTACAGAATCCCGGATGGTAGTACCCAAACAATCAAACGATTATGAAAAAGACAATAAAATATCTCTTGCTGTTTGCGGCATTCGCGGCGCTGACGACCGGATGCCGCAAGAACCTCGACGATGTCGACGACGTGCATTTCGACGTTTCGCTCGAAGCCGAAACCTTCAAGGTCGGCGAACCCGTCCGGTTCCATTTCAGCGGCAACCCCGATTTTATCATCTTCTACTCGGGCGAGAAGGGCAACGACTATGCCTACAAGGATACCGACCGGATCACGGACAGCGAGATGACCTTCTCCTTCTCCACCACGACCACCTCGGGAACGGCCGGAAATCCCAACCCTTCACGCGTTCCAGTCTGCTACTCCACGGATTTCTCGGGTGAGTACACCGAGGAGGCCGTGCGGGCCGCCACGTGGATCGACATCACCGACCGTTTCAAGATGCCGACCGACACCGGGATTACCGCTCTGCTCTCGGGCGACGTGAATGTCACCGAGTACTTCTCCGACCCCGAATCTCCGCTCTATTTCAGTTTTCATTGGGTCGTCGAACCCTATGATGCTGCGATAAAGAACGGCCGCACGCAATGGAACATCCAGGCCACGAAGCTCAACGGCATAGCCGGGGAGTCGGTTTCCACGCTCTACGATTTCGCCGACATGCGTTGGCAGATCGTGCAGGCGGCTTCGTTCGAAGGGGCCTCCTCGCTGCCCGACGTCAATGCCTCGCGCATCCTCCTCCGCAGCGAGTTCCAGCCCTCGGTCTCCCGCGAATGCTGGGCCGTCAGCGGTCCCATCTACCGGATGGACCAGATCAACGACGGTCCCGACTTCGGCGTCGGCATCAAGGCGATGGCCGAGGCTTCGCTGAGCAGCTATGCCTATACCTACACCGAACCGGGCGACTACGAAATCGCTTTCGTGGCGGCCAACGCAAATGTCTACGGCCGCAAGGAGGTCATCCGAAAAGTCTCGGTCCGGATTATCGAGGACGAAGGCGGCATCACGCCGCCGCTGCCCGGAGAGTGGAACCAATAAAACGACAAAACCATGACGAACCGCATAACCTTTACGATCATCGCTGCGTCGCTGTTCCTGACGGCGTGCAGCCAGGACGATATCATGCCGCGCGAAGCGCTCCCCGACGGGGAGCAGGCCGTATGCTTCTCCGCAGGCGAACCGACGACCCGCACCGAAGTCGGAACCAACGACGACCGGACGCTCGCCATCACGTGGGCCGAAGCCGACGAAGTAGGCATCTACGGTCGCAAAGACGACCGTTCCTCGGGCGACAACTATGCTTACACGGCCACCCCCTACAAGAGCGACGCCACACGCTGCTCGTTCTCGGCATCGGACACCTACGAACTCTTTACGTGGACAAAAAACGCCGCGCAGGGTTTCTACGCCTACTATCCCTACACTAAGATCGACGACCGCACTCCGAATCCCGAGGCCCATCCCTTTTCGCTTCCGGCCCTGCAAACGCAGTCGGAGGGCAACTCTCCGGCTCATATCGCCCGCTACGGGCTGATGACAGCCGCACCGGTGAACATCCCCGCGGGAACCGTGAGCGAAGGTGCAATCCGGTTCAACTTCGCCAACATCTTTTCCATCGTCGAACTGCGTTTTAAAATGACCGCCGACTGCGCCATCGCTTCGGTACCGGTAAAACAGGTCCGCCTGCTCTCCGACGCCGCGGCGCTCGCCATCCCGGCCGGAACCATCGACCTGACCCGGACCATAGACCCTGCAGCAACGCTGCCCGTCGTCGGGGAAGAGGAGTCGCAAAGCCTCACGCTGACCTTCGATACGAACCTCGCCGTCACGAAGACGGACTATGTCAGCGCCTATCTGGTGGCGGCACCCGGGACCCATCCGGCCGGCACGCTCCGCTTCGAAGTGACGGCCATCGACAACTCGACCTACAGCTACACCATCCCGGAGCAGGTCACACTGCACCCGAACCGCCACTACACCAAGTCCTATGAGCTTTCACTCGACGAGTTTATACTCTCCGACGAGTTCGAGGCGGAAATCCCCGTATTGAGTTGCAAGGTCGGAGAGCCGTTGACGGTTTCCATGACAGGTATCGCCGACCGCGTGGATTTCTGGTCGGGCGAGGAGGGCCACGACTACGCCTATGCGGAAAAAGACCGGATGCAGGAGCCCGATATGACGATGAATTTCATGATGCTGCTCAACAGCGGTACACAACGCCATCCCGCCAAGGTGATGTACTCGACCGATTTCGACGGCACGATGACCCAGACGGGAATTCTCGCCGCCACATGGACCGATGTATCCGACCGGTTCGACATGACGAAGCCCATACACGGCGTCGATCCGGGATATCCCGCCGCCGCCGCTTCGACCAAACCCTATGATGCAGGCACGGCCAACTGCACGGACTGGTTCTCGGGCGAAGGCAACAGCTGTTGGATCGCGTTCTTCTACCATGTGGACAAATTCGATGCTGACTACACCGACCCCGAAACGGGTACAGCAGGCAACGGCCGCACCTACTTCTATTCCTACGACATGTGGGTACGGGCGCAGTACAAGTCGGAAAGTTCCTATACGGAGATCTACCGCCAGAAGTATGCGGACGGTGTGAGCGACCCGGACTATCCGACCTTCGTCCAGGGCTCGACATTCGACTCCGGTGACGGAACCAATCCGTTCCGGCTCTTTACCAATTACACGGGTTATTCCTGCGTACTGCGCCTCGGCGCCGCATTTAGGCCGACGGTCGACAAGGATTCCTACCTGGTGATGCCGAAACTGACACGCCCCGAAGCGAAGAACGTGGGTAAGGACAGCCCCTTCGTCATCAAAGCTTCCGACGACGAGCAGCCTGCAAGTTATCAATATACGTTCACCGCCCCCGGCATCTACCAGGTAGCGGTGGTCGGCACGGTGATGACCCTGGCCGGAGAAAAACAAATCCTGCTCCGGAAGAGCGTCTCCGTCACCGAATAACCCCACTCTGAAAATTCATGACTATGAAAAACAGCATCAAAACAGCGCTTTTATTCCTTTTTTCCGGACTCCTTTTCGGCGCCTGCGAAAAAGAGGACGACGGTGCCAAGGAGGCGCCCCTGCCCGCCGGTGCCATAGAGGTTCGCGGAACGCTCGTCGACATCCGTCCGTTCGCGGTGGGGAAGGAGGCGTTTCCCCAGCAATCCGACTATATTTTCGACTCGGACATCGAAACGCTCTTCGATACGCCGCTCTCCTATGCCACCGGGCTCCTGAAAGCCCGCGGCGCCGAGGCTTTCCGCTGCGGCAGCGCCCAAACGGTCTACATGGCGATCACCACCCCCGAGCTGAACGCCGCAGGGTGGAGCGCCACGGAAAAGAGCTTCGCGATGAATGACCTTACCTATTACCTTTACTCCTACGTCTGCCGTACCCCGGGGCAGTGGATCGAAATTCCCGATCCGGCCGACCGTGAATATGCCACGATGCTCTTCGCCGAGACCCTGAGCGTCGCCTGCGATCCCGTACCGGGAACCGTCATCGCCCAGGTCCCCGAGCTGCGCAAAAGCACCGTCAGCAACGCTTCGATCGCCATCCTCCCCAACGGGAACTATGTGGCTTCGTGCACCGGAGTCACGGACGGTGCGACGCTCTTCGTGTCGAAGGACCGCGGCGCCACCTGGTCAACCCTCGTGGAGAACGTCACGGCCCTCAACGGCATCCGCAACTACTACAACCTCTTCGTCTTCGAGGGTGCGCTCTATATGATGGGGGCCGGGATCGGAAACCAAGACCTGCTGATTTCACGCTCGGAGGACAACGGAGCGACCTGGACCAAACCCACCGACGCCACGAACGGCGTGCTGCTCACCGGAGGTTTCCACTCGGCCGCCGTGCCCGTGGTGGTCTACGACGGGCGTCTCTGGCGGGCCTGCGAAACGGCCGGAAGCGACACCTCCATCAAACGCCCGTTCGTCATTTCCGCACCCGTCGATGCCGACCTGCTCGACGCGTCGAGTTGGACTAAATCCGACAACCTCATTACCGACAACGAAATGATCGTCAACGAAAAGACCGTTACCGAGCTGATCGAGGGCAACATGGTCGCCACCTCCAACGGCCTCTACAACATCCTCCGGGCCAGCAGCAAACAAACCAGCCAGCTGGCGGCCAGAGTCACCGTCACCAGCCCGTCGAAACTCACCTTCTCCGTTTCCAACGACTTCATCACCTTCCCCGGCGGCGGCAAGAAATTCACCATCCGCTACGACGAACAAAGCCAGCGCTACTGGACCCTCTCCAATCCCGCGGCCTCGAAATACGTCGGGATGAAAAACGACGGCCTCTACCTGAACGGCATCACCCGCGACCTGATCCGAAACCGGCTGGTGCTGTGCTACTCGACCGATCTGATCACGTGGGTTCCCTACAAGGTGGTCCTCGAAAACGAAGATCCCTTCTTCCACGGATTCCAGTACGTCGACTGGCAGTTCGACGGCAACGATCTCGTGGCCGTATGCCGCATGGCCTGTCCCGAACGCCGCGGCTTGCCCTACCGCCAGCACGACGCCAATATCCTGAGCTTCCTGCGCATCGCCGACTTCCGAAACCTCTGATCGCCATGCGCCGAATCCGACTGCTCGCCCCGCTGCTCCTGCTCCTCGTCACGGGAAAGCCGCAACTCTTTGCGGCCTCCCCGCGCGGGGAGGGGAGCATCGAAATCCGGGGACGGTTGATCGACATCCGCCAGGCGCAACCCGGCGCGGAGGTCTTCCCCCAATACAAGCGCAACCGCTTCGGCAAAAGCCTCCCCGCACGTCTCGAAGGAATGACCTACGCCGTCAGCCTGCGGGAATTCCGAGGCCCCGAGGCAGTGCGGTCGTCGCAGCCCTGCGACCTGCTGCTGGCACTCTCCGGCACCCGGCCCGACACGACTCAGTGGCTCCCCACCGGCGAGGGATTTTTCGTCAACAAAACCCGCTATCGGCTTTACCGGCAACGTTATGACACCCCCGGCCGCTGGCTGGAACTCCCGTCGCAGCAGGATGGACCCTCCTGTCTGCTTTTCGCCGAAAACCTCCGCGTTGCGAACACGGCGCCCATCCCCGGAACTGTCATCACACAGGTCCGGGAATTGCGCCGAACGCACATCACCAATCCCAACCTGCTGATCCTCCCCGACGGCAGTTATCTGGCTGCGTGCAGCGGCGTGAACCTCCAACGAAACGTCGATTTCTACCGCTCGACGGACCGGGGTGCGACCTGGAAACACTGGTCGCGGGGACGCTATCCGATCAATTTTTACACGGTGTTTCCCCACCAGGGAGCACTATACATGATGGGAACGGCCACGCCCCGGGGCGACATCATCATTTGCCGCTCGGACGACATGGGACGCACGTGGAGTTTCCCCGATGGAACACGTTCCGACGAGGGCATCCTCCTGCGCGGCAAATACCACTCGGCACCCGTTCCGGTCGTCGTCCACGGAGGGCGCATCTGGCGTGCCATGGAAACCAACACTCCGGGCGAGAAACGCCGGGCATTCGTCATGTCGGCACCCGTCGATGCCGATCTGATGCAGGCATCGAGCTGGAGCCGCTCCGAACAGCTCGACTACGACCCCGCGTGGATAGACGGAAACGGATTCCGCCAGTGGATCGAAGGCAACATCGTCGTCGCCCCTGATCAATCGCTGGTCAATGTCCTGCGGGTGGACGAGCACACTTACGGCCGCTCGGCGGCCATCGTCCGCGTATTAAGTCCCGAACGGCTCGCGTTCGATCCCCGCAGGGACATCGTCGAAATGCCGGGCGGCGGCAAGAAATTCACCATCCGCTACGACTCGCTGTCACAGCGCTACTGGTCGCTCACCTCCGCCGTCTGCGAAGAGTTCCGGGGCCTCGCCCACGGGGGCATTTACGCCAACGGCATCCATTGCGGACTGATTCGCAACACCCTGACGCTCATCAGCTCGAAGGACCTCCGCCGTTGGAAGGTCGAACGCACCGTCATCCGAAGCGACAATCCCTTTTTCGACGGTTTCCAGTATGTCGACTGGCAGTTCGACGGCGACGACCTCATCGCCGTCATCCGGCTGGCCATGGAGGAGCCTCGCGGCCTCCCGAACCGCCAGCACGACGCCAATTTCCTCGTATTCAAACGCATCGAACGATTTCGGGAACCCGGGGTCGCCTCCGACTGCGTTCAAACATTGCATAAACCTTAAAACCAAACAGATACCATGAAACGTAGCATCCGAAAAGCGCTTCTCCTCGCGGGATTCTGCCTGCTGACCGCTCTCTCTGCAGCGGCACAACCTTTCCTCCGGCTGCCGGCCGTCATCGGCGACCACATGGTCCTTCAGGAAAAAACCACCGTCAAACTGCACGGTTGGGCCGACCCCAACGCCACGCTGACGGTCACCCCTTCGTGGGGCGAAGCAGTAACGGTCAAAGTGGGGTATGACACCGCCTGGAGCGTCGAACTGACCACCCCCGCCGCCTCGGCGGAGCCCCGTTCGATCACCTTCGCCACCAATAAAAAGGCGGTACGGAAAGTCGACGACATCCTCATCGGCCAGGTATGGCTCTGCAGCGGACAGTCGAACATGAACTGGAGCGCAGCCAACGGCATCGTGGACATGAAGAAGGAGCTCGAAAGCCCGATGAATCCCCAAATCCGCCTCTTCACCGTCACGAAGAACAGCACCCCGTATCCGCAGGACGACTGCGAAGGCCGCTGGCAGGTGTGCAACCCCAAAAGCGCCCTCTATTTCAGCGCCGTGGGTTATTTCTTCGGCAAACGCCTCGCCGACGAACTCCAACAACCCGTCGGACTGGTCAACTCGTCGTGGGGCGGAACTCCCGTCGAAGTGTGGACCCCCGCCAACGTCATGGGCAAGAACCCGCAAATGGTCGCCTCCTGGAAAGAGCAGTCGAAGAGCAAACTCTGGCAGATCGGCTCGCTCTACAACGCCATGATCCACCCGCTGCGCCACACGGCCTTCGCCGGAGCCATCTGGTACCAGGGCGAGTCCAACAAGACGAACGCCGCACTCTACGGCGATGAATTCACGATGATGATCGAGTCGTGGCGCAAGGTATTCGGCCGGACGCTGCCCTTCTATTTCGTGCAGATAGCCCCCCACGCCCGCACCGAGGGCGGCACTTCCGGCGCCGTGGTCCGCGAACAGCAGGCCCGCGTCGCCGCGACGGTCCCTTCGACGGGTATGGCGGTCATTTCCGACCTGGTGGACGACGTGACGAACGTCCATCCCCGCTATAAGCAGGGTGTCGGCGACCGGCTGGCCGGCTTCGCCCTTGCCGAAGTCTACGGCAAGAGCGGCCGGAAATACAAAAGCCCGACCTTCCGGCAGGCGGAGTTCCGAAAATCGCAGGTTTACGTCTCGTTCGACAATGCCGAAGGAGGCATCGTCTGCAAGGACGACGCCATCCGCGGACTGGAGGTGTGCGACGCCTCGATGAAGTTCGTTCCGGCGCAGGGAATCATCGACGACAAGAGCAACCGGCTGGTTGTCTGGAGCAAGCAGGTGGCCCGTCCGACGGCCGTGCGCTACTGCTTCAGCGACGGCGCCATCGGCAATCTCTTCGATACGGCCGGACTTCCCGTAGCCCCTTTCCGCAGCGATGCCGACGACAAGGCCGTTCCGGCCCGCCAGCCCGTCGAGTCGCTCTCGGGCGCCGCCGTGACGGCTTCGGGCAAAGGTTTCGCGGTGGGGAGTTTCCGCCTCGGCGAAAAGTTCTTCACCAACCGGGTTTACCCGTTGACCAAGCTCCCCGAACGCTTCGCCGGCTACGAGATGCTGATACACGACGCCGGGCTGGGCGAACAGATGCTCACCTGCAAGGTGACCGCCCGGGAGAAATGCCGCATCTACATCGCCGTACGCCGCAACAGCCACACGGCCAATGTATTGAGCGGCTGGAAACCCGAACGCGACGATGAAATCCGCTACACCACGCACGACAAAAGCAAGCCCGGCATCCTCGGCATCTACTACCGCGACGTGAAGGCCGGAGAGAGCGTCACGCTCCCCCGCACCAAAGATTTCGCCGGCGTAACACTCCTCGCACCAAAAATCGACTATACGAAATAGTCCACCACCATGAAAAAACCATCTATCATCCTCACAATCCTCTGTTTCCTGACGCTGCAAAATCTTTGGGCGGCCGGGCCGCTGCAACACGCACAACCCATCGCGGCTGGCGGCGAAGAGGGACTCGCCCCGATGTCGTTCGGACTGACATACAGCAACGCTCCGCGCGGCTTCGCCTACATCTCCTCGGAGCAATATCCCGATCTTTTCGTCTTCATAGCGAGCGGAATGCCCGACGCCCGGGGATTCTGGCGCTGTCCCTACGACCGGACCACGCCGGAGGGCGAACTCGTCTACGCCGCGCCGCAACGCGTGTCAACCCCCTGGGACAAGGAGAAAAACTTTCCCTCGCAGGTACGGATCTTTCAGGACGGCAAGGAGGTCTACCTGCTGCGCCTCTCCACGAAACGCCTCGTCGTCACCCGCTGGGACGGCCGTGCTTTCACGACGATCGCCGAAAGCGTGCTGAAAGGCATTCCCTATCCAATAGCGTCGTTCGACTGCATCCGCCGCGGCAAACGCGACATCGAGCTGGCGATCCTCTGCCACGACGGACAGTCCTACCGCCCCGAAACATTCAAGGGCGACCGTCAGTCCTACTACGACGGCGCCGAGATTTACCGCGGGGCGCTGCCCGGTTCGGGACTTTTCCGCATGACGCTGGACGCCGGCAACTGGAACCAGATCACCGATGTCGAACAGGTGGGAAACAACATGAACCTCGTCATCGGAGCCAGCGAACTAGCCTGCGTGCGTTCGGCGGACGGCAGCTACGACGGCTACCTCTTCACCAACAAACTCGGAAGCATGAAGTTCATTCCCTACCGGAAAAAGATACCGACCGGGGGATTGCCGCCGCTCCATGCCATGCGTGACAACGAGCGCATCCGTGTACATACGTCTTACAGTTCGCGTGTCATTCCCTATCCCTCGGGTCGGAACGACCGGCAAGACCTGATCATCGGCGGCGAAGCGGCGATGTACCGCTACCGCTTCATCGGCTCCACGCCCGAAGGGGCTCCGATCTACTCCGACCCGGCGCCGGTGCTGCAACGCAACGCTCCTCTCTACGGAGGTTCGCTGACGGTGCCCAATGTCGTGGATTGGGACGGCGACGGCGCACTGGACATCGTGGCCGGCAATTCGGAAGGGCGGCTGCTCTTCTTCAAGAACCGCGGCACGAACACCGAGCCCGATTTCGCCCGTTCCGAGGAGGTCTGCGCCGGAGGCAGCCCGATCCTGCTGCGTCCGGGGTATCATGTCGTACAAGGTCCTTTCGAGGCTTCGTGGGGCTATCTCTGCCCGACGGTCTGCGACTGGAACGGCGACGGACTGCCCGATGTCGTGGTTTCGGGTTCACGGGCCAAATTCGAGGTGATGCTCAACCGCGGCACCCGTGAAAAACCCGAACTCGACGCTCCCGTGGCCCTGAGCGTGGACAACCTCGAACTCTACGGCACCTGGCGCGTCCGCCCGGCCATCGCCCGGATCGGCGGCAGCAACCGCATCGTCATCATGGACAAGGACAACGCCCTGCACATGTACCGCCAGATCGACGATTTCAACGTCGAGGACATGGGCAAGCTCCGCCTGACGGACGGTTCTCAGATCACCGGCCACAACAACGCGATGGAGTCGCTCGGACAGATGGGACGCGGCAAACTCCGCTTCGTGGACTGGGACGGCGACGGAAAACTCGACCTGCTGATCGGTTCGATCAAGCGTTCGTCGTATCCCTCGCCCGAACGGGGACTTCCCTACAACCGTTTCAAAAAGAAGGAAATAGGTTTGCAGGTAATGCTGCTGATCAACGCCGGAACCAATGAAAAGATGGTCTTCAAGGAGCCCGTCCAGTTGCAGATCGACGGCAAGGACTTCTACCTCGGCGCCCATTCGAACGCCCCCGAACCCTGTATGCTGGGCGACACGTCGAAGGGTCCGAATCTGGTGGTCGGATGCGAAAGCGGCAAATATTTCTTCTTCGAACACGACCGGATCACGACCGTCGGCATCGACGACTGACGCCGGGCCGATACATGAAACAAGGCTCTCTGATTTGTTCAGAGAGCCCTGTTTTCTATTGAACGGCAGCCATACTACCGCATCTCGACCTTGTAGGGCGAGTACATCAGCACGCCCTGCTGGCGGAAGGCTTCGCGGACCGTGTTGTAATCCTTCATCATCAGACCCAGCTCCGAACGGGTGAAAGCCTCGCGGACACTCACGTTGAGCGACGCGATGAAAGCCGCGAATCCCGTCGGGGTTTCGGTCACCTCCGTCACACGGTAGTTGTCGCCCAGATCGGCCTTGTCCACTGCCAGCGCAATGGCCGTCTTCAGGCCGCCGTAGGTGTCGATCAGGCCGATGCCCAGCGCATCCGCACCCGACCAGACCCGTCCGCCGGCGATGTCGAGCACCTTCTCAATGGGCAGGTTGCGGCCTTCGGCCACGTCGTTGGTGAAGGTGGTGTAGACTTTGTCCACGCCGCGCATGATCATCGACCGCTGGATGGGGGTGAGGGGTTCCGTGGCGAGGAAGCTCGACGAGGCGTTGCTCTTCACTCCGTCGATCGTAATGCCGAGCTTATTCTTCAGCGCCTCGCGGGTATCGAGGATCATGCCGAAGACCCCGATCGAACCCGTGAGGGTCAGCCTGTCGGCCACGATCACGTCCGCTGGGCAGGAGATGTAGTAACCGCCGCTGGCGGCATAGGAGCCCATCGACACGACGACGGGTTTCTCGGCCCGGAGCAGTTCGACCTCACGCCAGATGACATCCGAAGCCAGCGCACTGCCGCCGGGGGAGTTGACGCGCAGCACCACGGCCTTAACCTTCTCGTCTTCACGCACGCCGGCGATCTTCGCGGCCAGCGTGTTGCCGTAAATCTCCTTGCCGTAGCCCTCGCCGTCGACGATCTGGCCGTCGGCATAGACGATGGCCACCTGGTCGGCGGAGATGTTTTTCAGATCGGCGCCCACCTGCGAAGCGTAGTCGCCCAGCGTGATGAAATCACAGTCGTCGGAAACCCCGAGTTCGGCGAAGACATCCTCCATCTGGTCTTCATAAACCAGGCTGTCGACGAATCCGTATTCGAGCGCCTCCTCGGGAAGCGTCACCTGCAGGTTGTCGGTGATCCGGCGCATCTTCACGGAGTCGATGCCGCGGGATTCGCAGACGGCGCCCGAAATGGTTCCCCACATCGAATTGACGAGCGCCTGCATCTGTTCGCGGTTCGCGGACGACATCTTGTCGAGGATAAAGGGCTCCACGGCGCTCTTGTACTTGCAGGCGGTGGGGCGGAACACCTCGGCGCGGAGGTCGAGCTTGTCCAGCAACCCTTTGTAGAACATCACGTTCGAAGAGAGTCCCGACCAGTCCATGCCGCCCTCGGGCTGCAGGTAAATCTTGTCGGCGACCGAGGCGAGGTAATACTGCCCCTGGGAATAGGTCTCGTTGTAGGCAATGATGAACTTGCCGCTCTGTTTGAATTCGAGCAGCGCTTCGCGCAGCTCTTCCAACAGCGCCGATCCCGTGACACCGCCTTCGCCGTTCATGCGCAGGTAGATGCCTTTGATGCGGTCGTCGGCCCCGGCGGCCTCGATAGCCCGGAGCGCTTTGAACAGCGACAGCTGCCGCGTGGTCTGGAGCGTCATCAGGTCGATGCCGGCCAGCGGGTCGGACGAGGGGGCGTCGGTCAGCACCTCCGAGAAGTCGATCTTCAGGATCGATTCGGGATGCACCACAACGCTTTTCTCCATCGACCCGGCAATACCCAGCAGAATGAAGATCCAGAAGAAAAACACCAGGAACGTCCCCACGACGACCGCAAGGAGCCCGGCCAGAAAAGTCTTTACAAAATTCATAATCCTTCTATTTATTTGTTCATAATTCTTTTTTCTCAGGAGCAAATATAACGATATTCTACGAAAAACAAATAAAATTTATCGTTTTTCGATAAAAAAGAACCGCATACTATATTTATTGTCCAAAATATGCGTTATCTTTGTCAAAGACAAACCTTTCTTACTGCATGGAAGAAAAAATCAAACACCTCCTTGCGGCGGTCGTCCATCCCGAAACGGGACAGGACATCGTCACGAGCGGATTCATCGAACATACGGCGGCCGCAAACGGAAAAGTCACGGTCGTCCTGCGCTTCGCCAAAGCCCGCGACCCGTTCGCGGTGAAGATCAAGAACCAGGCCGAAGCCCTTTTGCGCGAGGCCTTTCCGGACGCCGAAGTGCTGGTGGTCATCAAAGAGGGCGGGGCCGCCCCGCGTCCCGAACCCAAGCAGAACACCACCACGGGCGGCATCGCCAAAGTGATCGCCGTGGCTTCGGGCAAGGGCGGGGTAGGCAAGTCCACCGTCACGGCCAACCTGGCCGTCGCCCTGCGGAACATGGGGTTCCGCGTGGGGATTCTCGACGCCGACATTTACGGACCTTCGCAGCCCAAGATGTTCGGCGTGGAAGGGTATGTCCCCGAAGCCATTGCCGAGGAGGGCGTGGACCGCATCGTCCCGGCCGAGTCGATGGACATCCGGCTGATGTCGATCGGCTTCTTCATCAAACCCACCGACGCCCTGCTGTGGCGCGGGGCCATGGCCGTCAGCGCCCTGAAGCAGATGATCCACCAGACCCGGTGGGGAACGCTCGACTTCCTGCTGGCGGACCTACCTCCCGGCACGGGCGACGTGCACCTCTCGATCATCGGGGAGTTGAAGATCGACGCCGCGGTGATCGTCTCGACGCCCCAGCAGATCGCCGTGGCCGACGTCGTGCGCGGCGTGGAGATGTTCCGCAACGAAAACGTCAACATCCCCGTAGCGGGCATCATCGAGAACATGGCGTGGTTCACCCCCGCCGAACTCCCGGAAAACCGCTACTACATCTTCGGCCGCGGAGGAGCCCGGGCTTTCGCCGAGCGGAGCAGGGTGGATTTCCTGGGCGAAATACCGATCGTACAGTCGATCATGGAAGGAGGGGAGGAGGGACGCCCTGCGGCCGGAATCGATTCCCGCGTCGAAGCGTATTACCGGGAAATCGCCGAAAAGGTGGTTTCAAAAGTGATGAAAAACGGTTGATAACTCCCCCAACAACCTGTCGATAACCGATGGAAAAAAGGTGAAAAGTCGGGGCCCGAAAATTTGCTTTTTGGAAAACGATCCGGTTATATACGGCTTTTCGCCGAAACCAAATTTTTTTATGAGAAGTTATGCCGGGGTCATACGGACCGGAAACGGCACGAAATGTTAAAAACAAATGGCTGTCGGTATGTCTACAACCCTTTTCAACAACTGTTGATTATTTTTTTATTATTTTGATTTTTAATCGGTTATAATTCAAAATAAGAAACAATAAAAAGAAAAAATGTTGATTGGAAAATAACACGTTCAGTTGTTAACACTATCAACAGCTATTATATCTATTCTTCTTTATTATTTAAATTAATTAAAGGAATAAAAATAAAAAATGAACGTCGATAACTCAGCCGAACTCAGCCGCCGCATCGGAGAGCTCAAACGGGAAAAGAACGCCGTGATCCTGGCGCACTACTATACGACTCCCGAAGTACAGGCCGTCGCCGACTTCCTGGGCGACTCGCTCGCCCTGTCGGTAAGGGCCCAGTCGGTCGATGCCGACATCATCCTCTTCGCCGGGGTGCACTTCATGGCCGAGACCGCCAAGGTCCTCTGCCCCGAAAAAAAGGTGCTGATTCCCTGTCCCGAGGCGGGATGCTCGCTGGCCGAGTCGTGCGACGCCGCGGAGTTCGCGGCTTTCAAGGCGCAGCACCCCGGGCATACGGTGGTCTCCTATGTCAACACCACGGTCGGCGTCAAGGCCCTGACGGACATCTGCTGCACGTCGTCCAATGCCCTGAAGGTCGTGGAGTCGATCCCCGCCGACCAGCCGGTGATCTTCGCCCCGGACCGCAATCTGGGCGCCTATATCCAGAAGCTCACCGGGCGGCAGAACATGGTGCTGTGGAACGGCGCCTGCCACGTCCATGAGGAGTTTTCGCTCGAAAAGCTCCTGAAGCTCAAGCAGGAGCATCCCGAAGCCCGGGTCGTGGCGCATCCCGAGTGCCGCGCCTATATCCTCGAGGCGGCCGATTTCGTGGGTTCCACGGCGGGTATCCTGGAGTACTGCGGACGGAGCGATGCGCAGGCGTTTATCGTCGTGACCGAATCGGGGATTCTGGCCGAGATGAAAAAGCGCTATCCCGAAAAGACCTTTATCCCGGCGCCTCCCGACGACGAGACCTGCGCCTGCAACAACTGCCGCTATATGAAGATGGTGACGTTGGAGAACATCTGCGCGTGCCTCGAGAACGAAGCTCCCGAAATCGTGCTCGACGAAGAGGTGCGCCGCAGCGCCGAACGCTCGATACTGAACATGATCGACATCAAATAGATTTTTTCTTCTTTCGGATTTTAATTCTTTTCCTTTTTTATAAAAATCTAATTAAAAAAATAATAAGAAAACATATAAACGAATGTTTGCTCGCGCCAACGGCTCCGCGCTATGTACACATCGCGACACTGTTAGCGCGAACACGACATCGGCGCATTTTCGCATTTTACTTCTAAATAGTATTAGCGAGCATAAATTTGTTTCACAGAGGCGCTTGTGGCGTTTAAAGCAGGGGGCGAGCAATTAGCTCGCAGCGGCACATTTAAGCAAAGTTGCGATGCGAGGTAAAGTTAATGC